>Ga0155692_138_pt1 | contig 5140 bp, 5 predicted proteins | sample RifCSPlowO2_01_FD_107349 | JGI IMG/M metagenome (GOLD analysis project Ga0155692, IMG submission 107349) | Candidatus Niyogibacteria bacterium RIFCSPLOWO2_01_FULL_45_48 | reverse complement strand
CCCGAGCGTTCCGCCGGAGCGAAGCGGAAGCGGTCAGTCGTCGGGATTCGTTTGGTAAAAAGTTCGGATTTTGTTCCGGAGACACAGCCTGCGTATGCTAAGTCAGGTGATTGAGATGCCTCGCCTTCGGCAGGCTTATCTATTCATACGTGTTTACCCGCGAGCGTTTTTGAGAGCGCGAGTCCACCACAAGAGTTGAGTGATCATGGCTTCCGCTTGCTTTGAGACCAAAGCAAAAAGTTCTTTAGCGTCCATCTTGCCGAATAGTGCTTGGAAATACTGCTCGCCCGGAATGTGCACGGCGTTTCTAATTGGCGTCATTTGAAGTTCAATGGCGTTCAAGCGGAGTTGCTCCACCGCGCGCGCTCCGCCGACACTGCCGTAACTCACGAAAGCCACTGGCTTGTTATTCCATTCCGGATACACCCAATCGAGCGCGTTTTTGAGCACGCCGGATGTTCCGTGATTATATTCGGGCGTGACTATAACAAAGGCGTTTCCCTCCCCTATTTTCTTTGTAAAACGCGCGACTGCTTCGTTTTTGTAAGGTTCTTGCTTAAATGATGGGCTTGTCGGCTCGTTGAAAAACGGCATATCGTAATCGCGCAAGTCGAGCACCTCAACAGCGACACCTTCCTGTTTCTTAATTTCCTCGGCGATCCAGGCGGCGGCCTTGTCGCTAAAACGGCCCTCGCGAGTGCTACCGGCAATTATTTTGATATGAAGCGGTGTATTGTTTTTCATGGGTTTGTAATAAGTTAATTTGATAAATAATAATTCGACACTATGCCTTTCGTTTTTTCTTCGGCTTGAACTCCTCCGAAAGACGTTTAAGGAGTTGGATAGTATGCTCGGCGTTGAGCGTATAAAGCACCTCTTGTCCTCGCCGCTCGTCCTGTACTAATCCCGCTTCCTTAAGAACGCGCAAGTGCTGGGATACCAGCGGCTGGGACTGCTTTGTTTTCTCCGCAAGCTCGCCGACCGTCTTGGGACCGGAAAACAGCGCTTCCACGATACGATAACGCAGAACACTACCTATGCCTTTGCCGAACTTTTTCATCGCTTCGCATAAATCAGTCATATAGAGATATTAGCATATCCTTATATAACAATACAAGACTTGCCCAAAATTTGAAATAATTGTGGGAGCCATCCCCGCAAGGACGGAGAAATGAACAACGCCAAAGAACCACAAATGATATAATACAAATGTTCATTTTGTAGTCTGAAGCGGCGAAGCAAAACCAAAAATTTCCTTTCCATTAATATAAAATCTTTATATGTTGATAGACGACGTAATAATCAAAGTGGAAGCCGGAAATGGCGGAAAAGGCGCCGTGGCTTTCAATAAAAATATGATGAGTTTGGGGCCGGTTGGCGGTCATGGCGGAAAAGGCGGCAGTGTTTATTTTGAAGGCGTTTCCGATTTGAACGCCTTGGGTCAGTTCAGGCACAAAAAAAACATTAAGGCCGAAGACGGCGGAAACGGGAGAGGGCAATTCCGAGACGGTTCTGACGGCGGCGATGTCATTTTGAAAGTTCCCGTGGGAACGATAATCCAAAAAATTGAAACCGGCGAAACCGAAGAGGTGTTGAAAATCGGCGAGAGAATATTTATCGCGAAAGGCGGCCGCGGCGGGAAAGGCAATTTTCATTTTCGTTCCGCGACTAACACCACTCCCAAGCAATTCCAGGAAGGTCTGCCCGGCGAGCGTTTGACGGCGAGGCTTGAACTCAAGCTTATCGCCGACGCGGGTTTTATCGGTCTGCCGAACGCGGGAAAATCCAGTTTGTTGAACGAGCTGACCATGGCAAAAAGCAAGGTTGCCAATTATCCTTTCACGACTTTAGAGCCGAACCTGGGAGTTTATTACGAACTTATTCTGGCGGATATCCCCGGGCTCATTGAAGGCGCGTCTGTTGGCAAGGGCTTGGGCATAAAATTTCTTCGCCATATTGAGCGCGTCAAAATACTTCTTCATTTAATTTCCGCCGAATCGGAAAACCCAGTTAAAGATTATAAAATAATCAAAAATGAGCTCAAAGCATATAACAAAGAGCTTTTGAAAAAAACCGAATATGTATTTTTAAGCAAAAGCGATATGATACCGGAAAAAGAAATAAAAAAGAAAATCGTTGCTTTGAAGAAAATCAATAAAAATGTTTTTCCGGTTTCTGTTTATGACTGGAACAGCTTGGAAAAAGTAAAGGAGATTTTAAACAAAATAAAATCAGAAAAATAATATTTTTTTAATCTTTTCATTGGCTATTCGTAAATGACGAGGCGCCGCTATACAAAACGTTTGAAAACGTTTATTCTCTAAGCTATGGCCCAAACACACGGCGACGTTGTTTTGCGTTTTGATAACGTATCGTTCGGTTTTAGTCACAAGAAACCCCTGTTGAGGGAGGCTTTTTTCGGTTTGCGCCAGGGAGCAAAATTTACGCTGATGGGCCAGAACGGCGCCGGCAAAACCACGATTTTTAAGCTGATTACGGGAAAAGTGAAACAAGACGAGGGGTCGGTAAGTTGTCGGGAGGGGGCCACCATCGCGCTGGCGAAACAGGTAATCCCCCGCGAGCAGATGGATTTGACCGTGCGCGAATTTTTTCAGGAAGCGTTCCCCGGGCAAACTATTTATAATATTGATCGGCGAATTGAAAACATTTTTGAAGTGGTAAACCTTCACGCTCCGCTTGAAAAAAAGATTCGCGTTTTTTCGGGCGGCCAGCAGGCTCGTTTATTGCTGGCATTCGCTCTTATTCAAAACCCCGACCTTTTATTATTGGACGAACCTACCAATAATCTTGATAGAGCGGGCATTGAACATCTCACGAAATTTCTCATTGATTATCAAAAAACCTGTCTTGCTATTTCGCACGACGCTCAATTTTTAAACGCTTTCACGCACGGAGTGCTGTATTTGGATTCTTTTAACCAAAAGATAGAACAATACACGGGAAACTATTTTAAAGTAGTGGCGGAAATCACCCAGCGTATTGAACGCGAACGCCGCGCGGCGGTTCGCAAAGCCAAAGAAGTGGAACATCGAAAGGAACAGGTGGGTTTTTTCGCCCAAAAAGGAGGGCATATGCGCGATGTGGCGAAGAAAATGCGGGAAAAAATAAAATTGATTGAGGAAGAAGAAATTGAAGAGCGGCAGGAGGATAAAATAATTCGTCCGTTTGTAATCCCCTGCCAGGAAGATATCGCGGGCGACATTGTCAATCTTACCAAGGTTTCCGTTATGCGGGGCCATAAGCCGATAACGAAAAAAGTAGCCATTAATTTGAAGCGGAGAGATAAGTTGGAACTTAAAGGACCGAATGGAATCGGGAAGACGACTTTGCTGGAAATGCTGGCTTCCGGGAAGGCAAAAGGCGCGGAAATCGCGGAAGGAACCAGAATCGGTTTTTATCGGCAAGATTTTTCAACTCTCAATTTTGAGGAAACGGTGTATCAATCGCTTATCGGCGCTATTGCCGAACGTTCTGACGTCACCGAACATTCTATCCGGTCTATGGCGGCCGGATTTCTGATCGGCCCCGAAATGATGCAAACGCGCGTGGAGCATTTATCCGAAGGTCAGAAAGGACTTCTTTCTTTCGCGCGTCTTATTCTTCAAAGACCCGGTCTTCTTATTCTGGATGAGCCCACCAATCACATCAATTTTCGCCATCTTCCGATTATCGCCAAGGCGCTTCAAATGTATGGCGGCGCCATGATTTTGGTGAGCCATATGCCGGAATTCATAAAAGAAATAAAAATAACCCAAGAATTGGATTTAGGATCCTAATGGTCGGTAATTTATTAGTGAAAATACGCTCAACCACAGCGTTAGCCGCGACACGCGAACCCGCCTTTCTTTATTGTTGAAAGCTATTCCTTTGCGTTGCCGGGAATTATTGGGGGCGGGTATAGTTTGTAATTATGCTGGACAACCGGTTTCGTGGCGGGCAGTCATTGTTAATAACGATAGGAAGAACGCGATTTGAAAGGTCGTCTGAAAACATGGCGGGAATCTGACCGGCCTGGTCTCTGGAGTCTTTCTGGCCTTTCAGGAAGTTTATCGGTTTTACGCGCCGGCGGAAGTTCGGGTAGTTTAGAAAGCGGTAATGTGGCGCGGATAAGACGTTCAATGTCCCGAATATCGTTTCTCTGGTCCGGCGTCGCGAAAGAAATAGCGTGGCCCGCGCCCCCGGCTCGAGCCGTGCGGCCAATCCGATGGACATAGTCGTTTGAACTTTGCGGCAAGTCAAAATTTAAAACAAGCTCAATGCCTTTCACGTCAATGCCCCGCGCGGCAATATCCGTGGCAACCAAAACACGGTATTTGCCGTTTCGGAATCCATCAAGCGCTTCCCGACGCTGGTCAAGCGAGCGATTGGAATGAATCTCGGCGGCCGTGTGGCCCATGGCGCGAACATTGGCGGCAATTCTTTGGGCGTTGAATTTTGTTCGGGAAAAAACCAAAACCGAGCCGCGATATTCATAAAGAATTTTTTCCAAAAGACGGGGCTTGTCGGGTTTGTTGACGAAGAAAAGTTCTTGCGTCACTTTATCAACGGTCGTGCCCGGTCGGGCAATCTCAACCCGCAAAGGCAATTTCATATAGGTCTGGGCCATTTTAAAAATATCCTGGGGCATGGTTGCCGAGAAAAGCATTGTTTGCCTTTCGCGAGGCACTTCTTGAAGGATTTGTTTTAATTGGGGCGCGAAACCCATGTCCAGCATCCGGTCCGCTTCGTCAAGCACGAGAATTTTGACATTTCTAAACGAAACGGTTTTTTGCTGAAGATGGTCAATGATTCGGCCCGGCGTGCCGATGACGATGTGGGGATTCCTTTGGAGCGAGAAAATCTGGCGCCGAATTGATTCGCCGCCGATTAAAACCGCCGTTTTCACCCGGAGCGGACCGCCGATTTCATCAAATACTTTATTAACCTGCAAGGCCAGTTCTCTGGTTGGTAAAACCACAAGACCGCTTTTGCCGCTAAGGGCGGCTTGAATCATCGGAATGGCGAAAGCCAGGGTCTTACCCGTGCCAGTTTGAGCTATGCCAACCAAATCCTTGCCTTCAATGCTTGAAGGAATAGATTTTTCCTGAATAGGCGTAGGCGTTTCAAAGCCCAGTTTGCC
>Ga0155692_122_pt1 | contig 6798 bp, 8 predicted proteins | sample RifCSPlowO2_01_FD_107349 | JGI IMG/M metagenome (GOLD analysis project Ga0155692, IMG submission 107349) | Candidatus Niyogibacteria bacterium RIFCSPLOWO2_01_FULL_45_48 | reverse complement strand
GCGCGGCGAGCCAGTGTTTCCGTACCTTTCCGCGCTTCGCGCGGCCGAATCGGTCGGGCAAAAATCGGAAAGTTTGATTGTGGTGCCCGGGGCGAGACTCGAACTCGCAAGCCTTGCGGCACTTGATCTTAAGTCAAGCGTGTATACCAATTTCACCACCCGGGCAACCGACGATCTCCGCGATTATATTAACTTATTTTTATTATTTTTTTCAAGACCCCTTGAGGCCTGGGCGGGAATTTTTTTGCCCCTCGCAAAAACCGGGGAAATTTTTAACGCTCGCCACGGAAGACTCGCTAAATTTCCCGTCAAATGCAAAGCAGTTTGCGTTTGACCCCGCGTATAGAGGTTTTGTTCCCGATTTGTCCAAAATTATAAACGAAGCGTAATAATTTTGGCGACAAATCGCAATCCCGCACAAAAATCTGGCTTGGAGGCCTGGGCGGGAATTGCACCCGCGTATAGAGGTTTTGCAGACCTCTGCCTTACTACTTGGCTACCAGGCCAGATTTTTGTACGGGACAGACCTCTGCCTTACCTCTTGGCTACCAGGCCCTATTTGCTGTTTTTCAGGATCTCTTCAATTTTTTGCCGGGCTCTTTCGCCGCCATCGGCCTTAAAATCAAATACCGGCATATATTTGATTTTAAAATTTTTTTTCATGTATTCATAGAAGTCGCGCTTCGCTTCTTTTAATAACCCCAAAACCTCCGGTTCGCGGCTGTCCGGCCAGACGCTTATAAAAACGCGTGCCTCTTTCATGCCCGGACTCAACTCCACTCTGGTTACGGTGGTTACGGTTTCTTTGGGGTTAATGTCGCGCTCAATAAAGTCCGCGGCTAGTTTTAGTATGAGTGTTTGAGCTCTTTCAGAACGCTTCGCGTTAGCCATTTATATTTCCGGTTTTATTTTTTCTTCCTCTACCATCTCCAGTTCGTCCCCCTCGGCTAAGGCCAGTTTTGAAATAATTCTTAGGCCGAATTCTTTTCCTTCCTCGACTTGGGCAACTCTGGTTTTGTGTTGTTCCAGCTCCTGTATTTTACCTTCGCCAAGAATATTTCCGCGTCTCTTAATTTTGAATTTCTTACCGCTTACTGCTGTGCCGGAAACCACCCTCCCGCCTACTATCTGATCTTTGGCGCCCTGTTTGAATATCTTAAGTATTTTTGCCCTCCCGAGTTCTTTTTCAACTATTTCTTCCGGCAATTTATCCTTTATCGCGACTTTTAGCCAGTCGGTTACCTCGTAGATGATGTCGAAATTTTTCATGGTTATGCGGTACCTTTCGGCAAGCTCGGACGCGGTTTTATCGGTTCCGACCTTAAAGCCGACAACTATTGTGCTTGAAGAGCCGGATGCTAATTTTATGTCGTCCTCGTTTATCGGCCCCGTGCCCGACCGCAGTATTTTTATTTTTAACCTCTCCGACTCAAGTTTTTTTATTTCTGTTTCAAGCGCTTCGGCTGAACCGGCGAAGTCCGTCTTGATTATTAGGGGTATTTCAAAAACTTTTTTTGCGTCTGCCGGCGGATGCGCGCCGGTATCTTTCGCTTTTGGCCGCACCAACGTTGTTTTCATGGTTTCGATTAGATTTTCCGCCTCTTTTTTTGTGCTGACCGCCTGAAAAGATGAGCCAACTTCCGGCAGCGAGGCGAATCCGACGATTCTCACCGCTTGCCCGAAGAAGGCCTCTTTTATGCTGTGCCCCGCAAAGTCCTCGAAAATTCTTACCGGCGCGAACACATTCCCCGCGACGACGAATTCGCCTTGGCGCAAAACTCCGTCATGAATGATGAGGGTTGCCGCGTTTCCGCGTTTTGAATCAAGATGGCTTTCAATTACAACGCCCGAAGCTTTAACCGTCGGGTCGGCTCTCAAATCCTCAAGTTCCGAAGCGAGCAGAACCATTTCCAGAAGAGCGTCAACGCCTTCGCCGTTTTTGGCCGAAATCGGCACGAGAGGAATCTTTCCGCCCCATTCTTCTATAAGGACGCCGTTTTCCGACAAATCCTTTTTTGCTTTTTCGATATTGGCGTTTGATTTGTCGATTTTGTTCAGCGCTACGACAAACGGAATTTCGGCCGAGTTTATCGCGTCAATTGCCTCTTTGGTTTGAGGTTTTACTCCGTCATCTGCCGCAACAACCAAAATCGCAAGGTCCGCCACCCTTGCTCCGCGAGAGCGCATTTTAGAAAAGGCCTCGTGTCCCGGCGTGTCTATGAAGGTTATTTTTTTGGTTTCTCCGCTCTTGGTGCTTACCGTTGCTTCGTACGCGCCGATGTGCTGGGTTATTCCACCGGACTCTTTTTCCGCGACATTGGATTTTCGTATGCGGTCAAGAAGCGTTGTTTTTCCATGATCAATATGGCCCATTACCACCACAATGGGTGAGCGCACGACTGATTTTTCGTTTTGTGATATTTTTTCCGTCATGTTTTTTGAGTTTTGCCCTAAGCATAACGGCCCAAGGCTTTTTCAATTGCGCCCTTTTCCTCATCCGAAAGCTGGTACTGCGACGCGCCCTCCGTTACCGGCTTAGCGTAAATCCGGCTGCTATCTCTTCCGTATAGGCCCGTAACGACAAATCCGTTTTTTTGTTCGTCCAGTACCGCGATTGAAAAGCTTTGATCTCCGCCGACTCCTTCATAAGGGTTAAAACGGACAAGGCCCAAATGCTGGGCGCTTCTACCGATCCGTCTTTCCACTTGTTCCAAAAACGCGCCTGTTTCCTTTTCTTTTTCGGAGAAATATCTAAGCGAGTCCTGAATTTCGGCAAGAACGTTTTGCAAATTTTCGGCCTTTTGCCCGCGAAAAAGTTTTTTAAGCCGAAACTGGAGGAGTGTGAGCCAAACCAAAGCCGCAAGCGACAAAACCGCCGAAGCAACCGCTATCCAAAACAAAAAATCCCGCCCGAAAATCATGCTTTTTAGCATACACCAGAATTATAAAAAAATAAAGGCGGAAGCGGGAGGAGTTTCTCCCTCGACTAAAATTTTGCCGTCGCAAAATTTTGTCTAGGCACCGCCTCGCGATTTTTTCTGATGAAAAAATCGCTCCGGCGTTCGAATCCTCTCGGCGGATTCTGCCAATGTTTCGTTCGGACAGCACAACGGCTGTCCTTACGAATCATTGCGGAAGCGGGAGGATTCGAACCTCCGATCCCGTTGCCGGGATACCGGTTTTCGAGACCGGCCCATTCAACCACTCTGGCACGCTTCCAGACCCGCTCAAACATATTGAGCTTATCAAAATTTCAATGCAAACAAAAATTTATTTTGGCGCCCTTAATCCCCAGACGCCCAAAACAAGAGAAGCGACGATCGCTATTCCTATTATATAATCCGGCTTGACCGTTACGCGCACAAGTATGGTGTAAGCGGCCATAAGCCAGATTAAAACTATTGTGATGGCTAACCACGGGTACTTCATAAGTCTTTTATTTCATTATACAACTCCGGATATTTTTCCGCCAGAGCGGTTATTGTGTTTATAAGCCGTTCGCGCGCCGCGTAGTGCTTCTCCTCAATTCTGGTCGAGGTTTCGCCCTCCTTTTCCGGCGTGTCGCCCGACAGGCTCAAACTTTCAAGAGTGTTAAGCTGGGCCGTCTCTTCCTGGTGTTCGGGGGCTTTGTTCCGGATGTCTTCAGGGGTATTGTGTTCAAAGAAAATTTTAGCCGCCTGAACCATGTTGAAATTGTTGTCCAGCCTCAAACAGACCATGTCTATTATTACAAGCGAGCGTAAGAATGCGATGACATCCGAAGGAAACTTTAGTCCGTATTTTTCTATGGTCTTGGCGATTCTCAAAAACGCGCGGGCCGAACTTCGCTCGGCTATATTCGCGTCTTTGCGTCCGGTGAAAAAATTCCAGTCTTTAATTATCGGCGCCATATCTTCGGTCAGGCGCCGGGTTATGAATTCAAGGACGGTTTCGTAAGTTTTTTGTGTTTTGTGGTCGCCCTCCATAACTTCTCCGTAATCTCTCATAAGCCGCTCATTTAAAAATTCGACAATACCCTCCGCGCTTTGGCGGAAATCAAGCTCCACTGCCCCCTGGATAAAACGCAAAAGCCCGGTGCTGTCATATTTTGAACGCCCGATTATTCCGAAGTCAATAAATCCGATTCGGCTTTCGGGAAAAATCATCAAATTCGCCGGATGCGGGTCGGCGTGGAAGAATCCGTCAATGAAATACTGGCGCATCAGGTCGTATACAAAAGCGTTTGAAGCTTTGAACAGGTCGATTTTGCGTTCATCGAGTATTTTTTTGAGCTCTTGCGGCCGGGTTTCGAGGTAAACCATTATTTTTTTAACCTGACTTCCGAAAATAAACTCCTGCACCAGTATTTTTTTGGTCGTCAGCTGTTCGTATGCTTTCGGTATGACCGTATTTTCCAGTTTATGCCGTTGGGCGTGATCGTAAAGAATTCTGTTGTTTCCGGCCTCAATGGTGTAATCCAGTTCGTCTTCGAGCCACTCTTCAAGCTGTGCCCCGACCTCTTTCATCGAAACTGACCTCAATATTCCCAGAAACTCGGCTATGGAAAAAACAAATTTCAAAAAAAACAGATCGGCCTTGACGTATTTCTGGACGTCCGGTTTTTGTATTTTTATTGCCACCGCTTCGTCGCCCCATTTGCCGCGATAAACCTGCGCGAAAGAGGCTGTGCCCACCGGCGCCTCGTCCAATTCATTGAAAACTTCTTTAATCTTTTTTCCGGTTTCTTTTTCGAATACGGCGAACATTTTTTCGTTTTCAACCGGAGCCGCACTGTCCAAAAGGTCCAAAAGTCCGGAGGCGTAGTCAATGGGCAGAATATCAAAACGCATGGCGAGAATTTGGCCGAGTTTTATATATACTCCGCCCAGCTCCTCAAGAACCGAACGAAGCCGTTCCGGCCCGTTCTTGTGTCTTAAAAAGTTTTTAATTAAAATTGCCGGAATTGAAAAAATCCGGCTCAGAAAAATTAAGACGAACATGTTTTATGGAGTTAGGCCGCGCTTTTGAATCCCACCGCCGCAAGCACAATGCTTGTTATAACGCCCGCAAGATACAGGCTCGTCGGGTCAAGACGGGTGTCTTTATATAAAATCAGGGCGATAGCAACCCAAATGCCGATAATCGTAACCAGTGTCCAAGGATAACGCATAGTAATATCTTACCATTGACTTTTTTCTTTGCAATGCTAAGTTGGGGGTAGAAAAAACGGCTTGAAAAGGAGAGAAAAATGCCCGAGAAAATTTGTCCCGGTCCTAATACCGCAAAAGAGAGTAAACGCGCTAAAAGGCTGATTGCGCCAACTACGCAGAATTTTGATTTTGCTTTGGGCAGGGCGCGGGGTGTTACATCATGTTGGGTTATGGACGAAGACGGGGAAAAATATTTTGACGCCCACTCGGGGCCCGGTGTTTTCAATATAGGCCATCGCCATCCGGCTCTTGAAGAAGTTAAACGAACAGCCGTTTTCGGCTACGGAGCAAACGAATATCCAAGTTATGAGTCCAACGAGTTGGCGAAAAGACTGGCGTCCCTTTCACCCGGGAACTTTGATAAAAAGGTTTTCTTTTCGTCCTCCGGGACGGAATCGGTTGAAGCCGCCATACGCGCCGCCCAGGTTTACCGCCGTTCGCCCACAATGATGGCTTTTGAGGGAGCTTTCCATGGCCGGACTTCGGGCGCAAGAACTTTGACCGATCGCGCTCATGTAACCAGATATTCTTATCCGGCTTTTCCTGTAATTCGCCTGCCGTTTCCGGAAGAGAACACAGAAATGGGCCGTCCGGATAATTTTATGAAATGGGTAAGGCGCATGCTCGCGACTAAAAATCTGGGAGAAGTGGCGGCTCTTTTCTGGGAACCGATCCAAGGAGAAGGCGGAGTCAGAGTCACAAGCCGTCCGGCCTTTTATTCGCTGCTGAATGAAATTGTTATTCCTAACGGAATTTTGCTTGTGGCCGACGAAGTCCAGACTTTCAGCCGTACCGGAAGGTGGTTTGCTTCTGAACATTTTTACATTCAGCCGGATATTATTTGCGTGGCCAAAGCCTTGGGCGGAGGCGCGCCGATAGGGGCGACGATAATGCGTGAAGGTGTCTGCTGGCCCGAAGGCGGACTTTACTCCAATACCTGGGGTGGAAATCCTTTTTGCTGCGCTTGCGCTCTTGCGACTTTAGATGTTTTGAAAAACGAAAATCTGATTGAGGGATCCGACATGCTCGGCCGTACTTTTGAAAAAGTTTTTACAAAAGAACTATTCAGGCTTGTGGGCAACATAAATGGAGTTGCGAATATAAGTACTTCTGGCATGGGTCTTATGTGCCGAATTGATTTTAAAGACCCGAGAGGAAATCCGCTTACCGACTTGCGGAATAAAGTAAAGGAAGAGGCTTTCAAGCGCCGTATTCTTCTAATGTCCGCCGGCGATTCGGCTCTACGAGTTATGCCTCCGCTTGTGGTTTCGGAAGAAGAAGTAATATGGCTGGCTAGAGAGCTTGCTAGATCTGTCGCTTCGGCCGTAAAAAATTTATAATTTGAATCCCCTGATTTTTCGGGGGATTTTTGTTTGGGCGGATGTTATACTTACTGGATAACTTAAATATGAACAAACTGGAACCGAAACACAAAAGGGCCGCCACATATCTTAAAGACATGGTTTACGGCGCGAATGACGGTTTGGTTACGACTTTCGCGGTTATCGCGGGAGTCGCCGGAGCGTCGCTTGATCCTTTGGTTATAGTATTTTTAGGCTTCGCAAATCTTTTTGCGGACGGTTTCTCAATGGCGGCGTCAAGCTATTTG
>Ga0155692_109_pt1 | contig 9837 bp, 5 predicted proteins | sample RifCSPlowO2_01_FD_107349 | JGI IMG/M metagenome (GOLD analysis project Ga0155692, IMG submission 107349) | Candidatus Niyogibacteria bacterium RIFCSPLOWO2_01_FULL_45_48 | reverse complement strand
TCGGTTACCACTTGGTGCATAACTTGATGGAATTGTTTGCAGAAAGGGCATTCGGCGTCCGAATATTCTATTATTTTAATTGGAGCGGAAAGATTACCCAAAACATGGTCGTCGTCCGATGCCGGCTCAATGTCACTATCTGATGAGCCTGTTTTTGCGACAGCCGCGATTTCGGATCCTGTTTTTAATCCAAATCCTCCGCCAAGCGAGTAAATTACGGCGCCCGATATTAATAGCCCGGCTAAAACTATCGCTGCCGGAACAAACAATTTGTTGTCTTTCATATAATGATATTCTAGGGTAATATTTCTTTATGTCAATAAATCCGGAGAAGACTCTTTACTGGCTAGTAAGGGCGGGCGCCTACGTTTTACCGTTTACCCTTTTGATAATCGCCAATAGCATGTTTTTTCCGTTTATAAGCGGAAAGAACTTTGCTTTTCGGATTGTTGTGGAAGTTATAGCCGCCGCTTGGGCCGGACTTTTAATAATAAATTTTAAGAAGTATTGGCCAAAATGGAATTTGCTCGCGACCGCACTCACCATATTTGTTGCCGCTATTTTTATCTCCGCTGTTTTCGGAATCAATTTTTCTATGAGCCTGTGGTCAAGTTACGAAAGGATGGACGGCGTTATAACGCAGATCCATCTTTTGGCGCTTTTTCTTGCTCTTGTCGGAACCTTCAGGACGCGGCGCGAGTGGTTTTCGATTTTCGGTGTCTCAATAGCCGTAAGCGTTCTGGTTGCCCTTTATGGCCTGTTGGAATATGCCGGGCAGATATCTTATGGCCAAAGTTTGCATTCGCGAATTATCTCAACGCTTGGCAACCCTATCTATGTTGCCGCCTATCTCTCCTTTCATGTATTTTTAATCATCTACCTTTTGGGCGAGATTAAAAATAAATATTTGAAATGGCTGCTTGGCGCAGTTCTTCTCTTCGAGCTTGCTATTATTTTTATTACGAAGGGCCGCGGAGTTTTTGTCGGACTAATTGCCGGAGTAGTGATTGCGCTTGCGGCGTTTGTTTTTACGGAAACCAATATTAAGAAAAAAATAATTTTTGCGTTTATTACGGCAATCCTGGTTTCAGCTCCGATTTTCCTGAATGTTTTTAGGGAGGCGGAGTTTATAAGAAGTAACGGCACACTTTCCAGATTTGCCGATATAACTTTACAAGCTGGACAAACCCGTTTTGTTATCTGGAACATGGCTTGGGAGGCTTTTAAAGAAAAACCTGTTTTAGGGTGGGGGAGCGAAAATTTTATCGTTGCTTTTGCAAAATATTACGATGCTAAAATTTTTGGGGTGGAGCCGTGGTATGATCGTACGCACAACATGTTTCTTGAATGGCTTGTTGGGGCGGGGTTGGCCGGCTTTTTGGCATATATCTTTTTAATATCCGCCGTTTTTTGGACTATTGTGGGGGCGGTTTTATCCGGCGCTTTTAGCTCAAAACAAGCGTTTATTTTCTCCGGCATGATGGTCGCTTATTTGGTTCAGCTTATTTTTGTTTTCGACACCCTGGGGACGTATATAATGTTTGTCTTTTTTGCAGGTTTCTTTTCGGCCGCGAGTTCTTATCCGGAAGAATGGAACGCAAAAACCTCCCTTTTTCGCGCTTTGAAAAATGTTAAAACCAAAGATTTTTATCCGTACAGAATTTCAACCTCGCGTCTTTCAGCCGTTATCGGCGTTTTTGTCGCGGGAGCGGTAATTGTCTATTTTGTGAACGTAAGGCCGATTGGCGCGAATCGCGCTTTAATGAGAGGGCTTACATATTTCAACCAAGGACAATTGGCTGAATCATACGAAAATTTTCAAAAAGCCCTTAAATTATCAAAGGGCACCGTGGGTGAGACGGAAATCGCGGAACATCTCGCTTTTAGTACTTACAACTTATTTTCCTCGCCCGAGCTTCTTAAAAAACCGGAAGGCGAAAATTTTTATCGTCTGGCCAAAGACGAATTGGAAAAACAGGTCGCGAAAGGCGCTGGAAATTACCCCAACATCAAACACAATATTTTACTCGCCCAGCTTTATCATCAAAAAGCTGTTTTTGACGGAGATGCCGTTGCTTTACAAAAGGCATTTGAAAATTACGAAAAAGTGATATTGGACGCCGCGCCAAATTACGTGAGCGTATATCCGGTTTACGCTACCCTTCTTGCTCAAACCGGAAATTTGATCGGTGCCACACTGCTCACCCAGAAAGCGTCCGAAATTTTGGAATCAGCCGGAAACTATGACGCGCGCACTTTTTATTCCGTACCTCTATTTTATACGGCGGAAAAAAAATATGACGAAGCATATAAGGCGCTTGCCAATATCGCCGAAAAACACCCTTATTCATCGAAAGAAGTTCTTGATCCGGAAATGACGAGAAATATAATTACAACTACCGCTTCTCACGGAAAAGACGCCTTGCCTTTTCTTGAAAAAATTTACGAACTTGACAATAAGTTTGTTTCCGTACGGCTAATGCTTGCGCAAATTCACGCCGAGGCCGGAAATAACGACGAGGCGATATTTTACGCAAACGAGGCGTTAAAACTAGATCCGTCTTTACGGCTCCAGGTCGACGGTTTTCTTGAAGCCATTATACAAAAAAAATAGAGCAATCTGTTTCCAAATTATTCACATAGGCTTTTTGACTCCGGCTTCCCCGTGGTATTATATAATTATAAAGATCGTTTATTATAAAAATAATTTAATAATATAATGGAAAAAATAAGAAATAGTATTAGCGCCATTAAGGAAAAAACCAAGCATGTTGCCCATGTTTGTAAGGGGCTTTGTGTTAATTTTTGCGCAAAATGCGTACCGTTTTTAAAGAATTTAGGCGCGCATAAAACACAAATCATCGTGGCCGCTGCGGTTGTTGTTCTTGCTATGGGCGGCGCTTTCGCGTTTTATCTTTCAAAAGACGCGCTCATCTCATGGTTCAAAGAAGAAAGTCCGACATTTTCCGCCATCAGAAAAGCGGAGCTTGTGGCCACCGGAAAAGTTGGCTCAAAAGTTTTAATGGGCGATCTGGAGATAAGTTTGCTTGATGTTGTCGAGGGCTCATATCACCCACTTGAGGTGGATGAAGAGTTTAAAAGAGTCCCTCCGCGCGGATATTTTGGAGCGCGCGTTACGATTTTTAACACAGGATATAATGAGAAAGAATTTCTTCTGATCGCTCTTACGGACGATTTGGGCAATCAGTATGAAAGAGACAAGGATGTGGATTTTTATGTTGATGGCATAAAAGATTTTGGACCGGCGCGTGAAATTTACCCACGAACCATAAGGGGGGGAGATATTGGAAATGAAAAGTATTATTTGCTTTTTTCGGAGATTCATTCTGACGCCAAAAAACTTCAGTTGGTGATAGTAAGCGAGACCCAAAACAAAAAGGCCGTTTTTGATATAGATAGGTAAAAATTTCGTTTGCTCGCGTTTTTATATATCGGACTCGCGCTCTATTTTATACGATTTATATATGATTTCTATAATCGGATTTATACAGACCTATATATCTGGAAAATTTGACAACAAAAATACGATCGTAGTTCTTTTGTTTAATTTTATTAATGGATTATGGTCGGCAATAAAGTAAAATAAGTAAGTAAAATGCAAACTATGAATAAAACACCGAGTAAATATATGAACAAAAAAGATCCGAGAGGTTCTGGTTTGGGTCCAGTTGCGCAAAAGATTTTACTCTTATTGTTTGGCGGACTGGCTCTGGGGTTAAGCCGCAATCCGCGAAATTATTTTAAAATTATGGGCGCCATCGCCGCTGATTGGAAGGAGATTGACCGCGAAAATCTTCGGCGCACCATTAACCGTCTTTATGAATCCAAGTTAATAAAAACGGCTCGCAATAAAGACGGAACTTTTACGCTCACGCTTTCTCGAGAGGGAAAGGAAAAAGCGCTGACATACAAAGCGCAGAGTATAAAAATTTTGCCGATGAAAAAATGGGACCGGAAATGGCGTATCGTTTTATTTGATATTCCGGAAAAATCCAGAATTGTAAGAGACGCGCTTCGTAGGGCCTTGGTGCGTGCGGGATTTTTTGAATATCAAAAAAGCGTCTTTGTACATCCTTTTGAGTGCCAAAACGAAATCGATTTTATAATTGAATTTTTTCAGGCGCGCTCCTATACTCGTTTCGTTATTGCCGACTCACTTGATAACGAATTTCATTTAAAAAAACATTTTGAATTAGAATAAAACGGCTCTGTAAAACCTAAAAAAATTAAAAACGAAATTCGTAAAGAAAAAAACGATCGTGCTTATATTGTCGGATTTTATTTAACTATTCAGGGGCCATGTTTTACCACCAGGCGACGTATTCTATTGTTTTGGCCTCATTATGCCGGGGAGTTCAAACTGTAAAAGATAAAATAAAAAAATCTAAAATAAAAAAGGCTGTGGATAAGTGTGTTTATTTTGTTACAGAAGAACGTCTTCTTAATGTGGGTTATTTTTAAATTTGGATCCTCAAAGTTTCACAAACGAGGTGAAACATCAATGGGCGCATATTAAACCTTATTAAACCTTAATAAAATATTAAGATTTATTAAGGTTTATGACAAAAATCCGGACTGATTGGCCTGAATTTTTTCTCTTGTTTTTTAACTTACGCGTGAAGGCGTTTTTGGCTGACTTTTGAGGCGATTTTTCCTTCATTCGCGCCCCTATAATGAGGTATAATTTAATTACGGTTTTTAATACAAAAAATGGGGAATAATCGCGGTCAATTTTTTAAAAATTTCCTGATCTTTTCTTTCGGGGTTTTTGGCTTTTCGGCACTGATTTTTCAGGTTGTTTTTGCCAAAAATCTGGTACTTTTGTTTGGCCTGACTGCTCCCGCGATCGCTACGGTGCTCGCGGTTTATTTTTCAGGGCTTGCTTTGGGCAGTTTATTTTTTGGCAAAATTTCCGACAGGTTTTCCTACACTAAAAACTTGCGGCTTTATGCCGCTCTTTTTATTACAACAGCGGTCTATGGGTTTTTGTTTCCTTTGATTTTTAAACTTTTAAATCTCTCAATCCTCGCGGTCAACAAATCCTATCCCCTGAACTTTTCCGGTTTTAATTTTTTTGCGTTTTTGTTCTCCTTTCTTTTTCTGGTGTTTCCGGCAATTTTAATCGGCGCTGGATTTCCAGTGCTCAATAAAATTCTGATTCGCCAAGAAACGGAGATTGGCAAAAAAGCTTCACTCATTTATTTTGTTGAAACATTCGGTTCTGTTATCGGCGCGACGTTTGCTGGATTTTGGCTAATTCCGTCTTTTGGAAATAACGCGACAATTTTTACGGCGGCTGGGCTGAATATTTTTCTGGGCGCGATTTTGTTTTTATTTTTTGCAAAAGGGATTAAAGGGGAAAAATGGGATGAAGAGGGTAAAAAGGCCAACTTGGAGGCGAAGCCTCCAAGTGGGGAGGATAAGGGGGAGATAGGGGGTGGGGTTCATAATCCACTTTTTCTTTATGCATTATTTATCACCGGGTTTTTGGCGCTCGCGCTTGAAGTGCTTTACACAAAAACACTTATCCTTTTCATCGGCTCTTCCACTTACGCGTTCTCTCTTATTCTCATAACATTTTTGTTTGGTATTGCGCTTGGAAGCTGGGCGTTGTCTTTTTTTGCCGATCGAATCCAGCGCGGTTACGCGTATTTTGGAATGCTTCTCGGCCTTATTGGTTTTTGGCTTTTTTTGACGCTTCAATTTTTTGAAAAAGTGCCGTTTTGGTATCTGAATTTTTTGGGTTCACGCGAATCATTTGAATTCGGCTCGATTCTTTTGTCGCAGTCGCTCGTCACTTTTCTCGTTATTTTCCCCGCGACATTTCTGATGGGGGTAATTTTCCCGCTCGGAATCCATCTTGCCCGTCCGCATATTACGAACCTCGGCTGGGGAGTCGGAAAATTATATTTTGCTAACACTTTCGGCGGGGTTTTGGGCTCTCTTTTGACGGGCTTTCTGTTTCTTCCGGTTTTTGGCTACACCCGCACGCTTGTTCTAATTTTGGCGATTTACTTCATACTCGGAGGATTTTTTATCGCGCGCGAGAAAGGCGTTGGATGGATGGTAAAGGGTGTATTTATATTTTTCTTTGCCTTCTGGGCCATATTTGGCGCGCTTTCATCTCCGTGGGGAAAGAAGAATCTGACCATGGGTTCATTTGTGTACGCGCCTCTTTATATTGGTTACGGAATTGACACGGTGCGCGAAGCCATTGAAAGCGACAAAGTTCTTTTTTATAAAGAAGGACTTTCGAACGTCGCGGTCATGCAAAGGGGTACAAATCGGATTTTGAAAGTTAATGGCAAGGTTGACGCTTCGGACAGTCTTGGAGATCTTGAGACAGAAATTCTACTCGGTGCTCTTCCGATGATCTTACACCCAAACCCCGAAAATGTTTTGGTGATAGGTCTCGGTTCAGGCATCACACTTGGTTCAATCACCCAATTTGATGAAGCAAAAAGTATCGACGTAGCGGAAATTGACCCCGCGATAATTGAGGCCGCGGGTTATTTTAAACAAAGCAATCACGATGCCTTAAACGATCCTCGTGTAAAAACAATTTTAGCCGACGGCAGAAACCACCTCATGCTCACGGACGAAAAATATGATGTCATATCTTCCCAGCCATCAAACATTTGGATTTCAGGAAATGCAAATCTTTTCACAAAAGACTTTTACGAACTTGCTAAATCACGTCTTGAAAATGACGGCTTAATGCTTCAGTGGATACAAACATATTCTTTAACACCTGAAGATGTTCGGTCTATTTACAGGACTTTTCTGGAGGTGTTTCCGGAAGCGTATCTATTTAATTCTTCCAATGCCAGCGATATGCTCATAATTGGCTCTTTGCAAGAAGATGGCAAGGTTTTAGATTTTGAGGCGCTTTCCCAAAGAATGTCCGACTCAAAAGTTGCGGCCGAGCTTCGGCGCGTCAACATTATGAGTCCGTACGAATTCTTGGCATACCTTGTCGCAGAGGGCAATGGTCTGAATGAGTTTTCAAGTGATGCGAATATAAATACCGACAATAAAAATTTTCTTGAATTTTCTGCGGCAAAATCAATTTATAAATCAACCGTCGCCGAAGCCCTTTTAGATGTTGATGAATTAAGGGCACGGCTTAATTTATTTACCTTCGGGCTTGAGGAAGGCGAGGAGTTGGAGTTGCTCAAAAAATATTTTGAATTCAGAAAGGCGCTTTTGCCAGCGCAAGCCGCGCTTTCAGAAAGTATGCTTTTTGACGCTGTTGATAACTATTCTAAAGCCAGAGACGCGTTCGGTTTGATTTTGCCGTCAATTGAAGCGCGCATTATTCAGGGCTGTGATATCGCGTCAATTGCCGCACGTCAAGACGAAGGGACGGAAGCCGCTAAAGAGGTGTGGGATAGGTGTGAAGAGGTGTTCGGTCCCGTGTATTTTGATATAGGACAATTTGATAATACGCAATGAAAGAAGCACCACAAAAAATAATAGAAATTTTTCTTCGGCTAAAACAAAATTTAGTTTTTACGCTTATCTTCGCGGTTTTTGTTGGTGCGGCTTTCTTTTTTGCTTATCAAACTTTTATTCCGGCATTTGCCGTCGGCACTTTTTCGGATGATTTTTCCACTATTGACGCAATGGATGCCACAACGGGCTGGACAGCGCAGGGGACCAACGCCGCAATCTCGCTTAAAAACGACTTCCAAACGGAAGGAACGGGCATGATTCAGGCAACATGCGGTAATAGCGTCTGCGCTGGTGAGGTGGGAATGACAAAGAATTTCAGTATTGATGTGTCAAATAAACAGTTTTGGTATTATTTATTTGCCGGCACCTCGCAGGAAGGGTCATGGAAAGACCTGATAAGCAATGCCAGGATTGTGCTTTATAACGGCGCGGGCAGGACGGGAAACAGCGCGACATGGAATGCCTGTACGAGCGATTGCTCAACCAAGCTTTCTTTCGGTACGAACAAAATAAAGTTTTACACAACCCAGCCGGATTCCGTCTCTGGGGCGTTTAATGCATCAAGCGTTCAAAGTATCGCGATTCTTTTTGACTCTACCAGCAAAATGAGAGAAAAAGCCGGTTCCGTGAATGGCTGGGACTTTTTAAGGGCCGGGACGAAGGTTGGTTTTGTCGGCGGAAGCGCGTCTGATCCGGTAACTTTTGAAGATGTAAAAACATATAGCGACAACAATGTGCTGGGGGTTATTGATATTGTTTCGGGAAGCTTTGTGAATTTGTCGGCAAGTTTGGAGGTTGGCTCAAGCACCAATCCGACCGCGACTTTTTTTCAGGACAAGGACAAGTTTGTTTTTATGAATATGTTTAATTCGGACGATAAAATCAGTTTTATTTTACAGCCGAATAGCACAACTACATTCGGGGCGCTTGAAGATGGGTTTGCCATATCCGGAAACACTCTTAGATATCCGGTTACTGCGAGTACCAGCGCGCAAATATATCAGGATTTGCGTTCAGCACCTTTTATTTTTCCAAATGAAAGTTCTCCTTTGCCCGAAATTTATTTATACGCATCGGCCATTAAAAACGCACACGATGTCTTTTTTGGCACTTCAACCGCGGCGGCAATCGGCAGAGGGCAGATTTATGACACTGAAATTGACAATGCCTCAACCACTTTTATTTATTCTTCTGGTGTCGCGTCGGACGGGCTTGAATTTAAAAATGTGGACATTCACCATTCAACTTCGTCGGCAACTTCAACCGCGAAAATTTTCATAACGCCGAAGAAAGAATACGAAAACATTCGGATTTTTGCTTCGCCTAAGAATGCTTTGGACATTGCCACCACCACCGGAGGACCTGACCAGATTACTTTGAAAAATATTACGCTTTCCAACAATGCCGGTTACGACGTTCGCATTGAAAATCCTTATGTCGTAAATATGATTAATTCCAGTTTTACAAACGCTTCAACGACTTATTTGAATGTTAATAGAGGATGGATTTTAAACAAACAGTATACTTTTGATGTGACGGTTCAGTCCGGCGGGCAGGCGGTTTCGGGTGCTTCGGTAACGCTTACCGGCGGCAATGGAGAGGCATTCTCCGTGTTAACCGGCGGAGACGGAAAAATTACACAGCAGATTGTTGCAGCATTTCAGATTACGCACGCGACAGGTACATCCGTGGTTAGCGTAAATGACTTCAACGACTTTACTTTGGATGTTACGGCAACCGGTCTAAATCCTTTTTCGCAGACACTGACGGTAGGCGCGGCTCAAGATTTGACGGCCGTCTTGTCTTCGGCCTGCACTTCGTCGGGCGCCGATAAGGCGTATCCGATAAGCGTGTCTACCTCGTCGGATTCGTCTTTTATTCCAACCATTACAATTTGGGGAGCAAAGTCCGGAGACAATGGATGCGGGGCTTACGGAAATCTTTCTTGTGATGCCAATTACGGAATTTCTGAAGATACTGCGATAACGTTTGATCAAATCAGGGACTTTGCCGCGTTTGCTTACGGCGAATGCGCGGTTACTGAACCTGTTGAAGGGGGAACGTACGCCGTCTTGGGTTACATGAATATCGGTTCCACCACCGCGTCTACCACATTTGTTAAAACTTCCTCCCAATCCATTGACTTCGCAAAACAACTGCGCGTGTACGCTTCTTCAACTTTTATTTCCGGCCAGCTCTCAGCAACCAGTTCTCCCTTTGCCGGCTCAACCATTTCTTTCTCCGGCACCGACGCGACTACGCTTGGAGAAGGCGAGTTGTTTATGCTCGCGACTTCAACCGCACAGCCCTTGGTTCCGGGAGTTCCGACAGGCAAATTAAAACTTTACGACTCAATTATTC
>Ga0155692_118_pt1 | contig 10245 bp, 10 predicted proteins | sample RifCSPlowO2_01_FD_107349 | JGI IMG/M metagenome (GOLD analysis project Ga0155692, IMG submission 107349) | Candidatus Niyogibacteria bacterium RIFCSPLOWO2_01_FULL_45_48 | reverse complement strand
CTTCAATTCGGCAAAGTAAGATATTGGCTTTTGGCGATTGTCTGCGGAACTTTTAAAAATGTCGCTGACGAATTTTACAGGCGTATGGGTGTTCCTTATGAAGACAAACAGATTGCCAAATCCGGCGATGTGGATCTTTTTAAAGAGTTTACAAAAGACATTGAGAGGCTGTGATAAGCCTCTTTTTTGTTATAATTGAGGTATAATAAAAACATGTCAAAACTAATAATTACGACCGCGATTTCCGGCTCCAGGCGCAAGGAGTATTTGGAGAAACTTGAAGAGCGGGCAAAAGCGAACGGAAAAAAAATAAAAATTTATAACGTAGGCCAGCTTATGCTGGACCACTCAAAGGACATAGGAGTTAATTTTACCGCAGAAAACGTCTTAAACGCTCCGCCATCGGTTATAAATGCCGTTAGATCCGCCGTTTTTGAGCGAATAGCCGGCGAACTCCCGAAAGTAATGAAAACTTATGACGCTGTTTTCATAAACATACACGCGTTTTTTTACTGGAAAAACGTTTTTTTGCGAGCGTGGGATAATTATTATGTGAGCCAGTTAAACCCCGACTTGTTTCTGGCCTTCGTGGACGACGTCATAAGCATTTACGACCACCTTAAAGTCCGCAAGCAGTGGAAAAAAGAAAATCTCACTTTTAACGAAATTTTGATGTGGAGAAATGTTGACGTTGAAATGACGGCGTCTTGGGCCGAGATGAACCGCAAACAATTTTACATAATTCCCTCGCAGTCAAACGTCAAACTTTTATACCGCCTTCTTTTTGAGCCGCAAACGGAAAAAATTTATACCGCGATGCCTTTGACGCATTTTCAAAACCCGAAAGACCAAGCCACAGTTGATAAATTCATAAAACGGCTTGAAAAATATTTTATAATTTTTGACCCCAGAGAAATTGAACTTGTTGAGCAGTGGAAACCCTCAATGATGACCGAAGATGTTTTAAACCAGATTGTCAATCGCGATTTATACTGGCTCATCAAGCAGGTAGACCGTGTCATTGCCTATTTTCCGCGCGCGGTTTCTTCTCCGGGCACAATAAACGAGCTTCGCGAGGCGCACGAGACAAGCAAAGAAGCGTGGCTCGTCTATCCCAAAGGCGTTTCAATGAGCCCGTTTCTGACTTATTACTCAAACATGGTATTCAGAGGCCCGGAAGAACTTTTTAAATTTTTGGGAGAGAAGGGAAAAGGCAAAAACTTGCCTAAATCAAAAAAATCGGCTAAAAACAATAGGGGTTCTAAAAAGAGGAAATAGAAATGGCCAAGGTTTGCGACAACACTTCCGTCGGACAGATAATCCGCGACGGCGAAAAAATCGTTGTAATTGAGCGGGCGAATTATCCCGAAGCGTTTGCTTTGCCGGCAGGGCATGTGGATGGAGACCCGAATTTTTATGACGCAATGGTCAGGGAAATTAAAGAAGAAGCGGGACTGGAAGTAGGGGAAAACAAACTTGTTTTTGAAGAAGATATAAACAATCCCTGCAAGCGCGAAGGCGGGATGCATCATTTGTGGAAAGTGTATGAAGCGCTGAATTGGTCGGGGGAGCTGAAAGCCGGAAGCGATGCCAAAAAGGCCGGTTGGTTTTCACTTGCAGAGTTGCAAAGAATAGCCAAGCGGACGGAATACTTTATGAAAAAGTACGGCATATCTTATAACAGGGTTGGAGAGCTAACGATTGCTATTTTTGGCAAAAATCCGACTGAAAAAGCCACCGATTCCGAATGGAAGCAGGAAATGGGACTTGAGCCGGTTTGGTACCATATTCTCAAAACCATCGGCGTAATTTAAAAAACACCCCACTTGGAGGCGAAGCCTCCAAGTGGGGTTGATTTTTCTGTTCTAACTAGAAATCCGACAAGAAAACCACGATCGTAGTTCTCTTGTCGGATTTTTTGCTCGTTTTTGGGTGGACTGTGGGCAACTCAATTTGCAAGTCGTCTTGCAGGAGTTTAAAATAAAAAAATGAGATCTGTAGTATTTTGCGCAAGCATCAGATTCCGCAACGAACTTGCGGATTTTGTAAATCGCCTGCAAGCCGAAGCGGCCAAAAGCGGTCGTCATGTCCATGTTTTGACTCCCAATTTTGAAGACGATGACCCGAAATTAAGCAAGATGGAAGAAAAAGACAGATTAAAAGACGACCTTTATCGCGCGATTGTTGCTGGGAAAGTTTATGACCATCTTTTCAGAAAAGTGCGCGTGGCAGACGTGTGTTTTATCTTTAATAAAGATGGCTATATAGGGGCAAACACCAACGGCGAACTTTTCGCAGCTGCCGTTCTTGGTAAAACCATCTACGCTCTTGAAGACAAGACATTGATGGGCTCTTATCCTCACGGTCTTTACGAAGAACCCTCAAGCAGAAAGTTTATCCATGACATAGTTTCCGACCCGGAAGAGCTTTTAAAACGCCTTCACTAAACCAAACCCCAATCTTTCCGCTCATTACTATATCTATTATCTCTAAATTCTACGATCGTCGGATTTGGGGAGGATGTAAATTAACAGAAACTTTTTAATTTTGCGTAAATCTTTTTAAGGTTATAATATGCAAACTATGCTTAAAATACGGCTTATTGCCATATCTTTGCTTTTGGCGGGCGTTTTTCTCGCTTATTTTGCCGGCGCGAATTTTTTTAGACCCGGTTGGTTTTTGGGCAATATCGGATATCGTCTTGGCCTTGACCTGCAGGGCGGGGCGCATTTGGTTTACGAGGCAGATGTTTCGAGTATTGCTTTCGGAGAAGTTTCGGAATCAATGGAGGGGCTTCGCGATGTCATTGAGCGGAGGGTCAACGCTTTCGGCGTAACCGAGCCCGTGGTGCAGGTCCAAAAATCGGGCGACTCGAACCGTCTTATTGTGGAACTCGCGGGCGTTTTTGACACGGATCAAGCAATACAAACGATAGGTCAGACGCCGTATTTGGAATTCAAAACAGAGCGCGCCGAGAGTGAGCGCGACAAAATACTTTCGGCCCAAGAAAATGACGAATTTATTCTTGAAGACCCTTATTTCGTTTCCTCCGAGCTCACCGGAAGATTTCTTAAAAGATCGGTTTTAAACTTTGATTCCACAACCAACGAGCCCGTTGTTCTCTTGGAATTCAACGACGAAGGTGCAGAAATTTTCGGGAAAATTACCAAAGACAATATTGGCAAGCGAGTCGCTATTTATCTTGACGGTTTTCCGATAAGCGCGCCTGTGGTTCAGTCGGAAATAACTTCCGGCAGCGCCCAAATAACCGGACAATTTACGCCGGACGAAGCAAGGACTTTGGTTCGCAGGCTTAATTCGGGGGCTTTGCCGGTGCCGATTAAACTCATTGCCCAGCAAAGCGTGGGCGCGTCTTTGGGCGGGGAGTCTTTGGCGCGGGGACTTGTCGCCGGAATCTATGGTGTTTTGGCCGTGGCTTTGTTTTTGATTTTACGCTACCGTTTACCCGGCTTAATCGCCGTTTTCGGTCTCGCTTTCTACGTTGTTTTGATTTTGAGCGTCTTTAAAATTCTTCCGGTAACGCTTACCGCCGCGGGTATCGCCGGATTTCTTTTATCCGTCGGGATGGCGGTTGATGCCAACATACTTATATTTGAGAGGATGAGAGAGGAAACAAGGTGGGGGGCTGATCTTGAGGATGCCGTTGAGACCGGCTTCAAAAGGGCTTGGCCGTCAATTCGCGATTCAAATATTTCAACTCTTATTACTTCAACCATACTTTACTGGTTCGGCACAAGTATAATACGGGGTTTTGCGCTGACTTTGGGGGTGGGAGTGCTTGCGAGTATTTTTTCGGCCCTTGTTGTTACCAAGGTGTTTGTTTTTGCTTTCGGATTAAGGAACAGTATGTTTTCGTTTATTCTTTACGGCGTAAAGCGGCATTAAGTTAAGTAAAATAAAATGCTTATAATTCGTTTCAGAAAATTTTTATATATTTTTTCTTTCCTGGTTTTGGCCACTAGCCTTTTCGGTGTTTTGGCCTATGGATTCAGGCTCGGAGTTGATTTTTCGGGCGGTTCAATTTTGGAAGTCGAGTTTCTGGGCGAACGCCCCGACACCGCGCTGATCGACCAAAAGATTTCTGATTTAAATTTATCTTCTTACCGTGTACAGCCGGCCGGGGATAACGGCTTTATTGTAAGGGTCGGAGAGCTGCCCCCCGAAGGCCGTCAGGATTTGATCAAGGCTTTGGCCGGAAGCGACGAGCCGGAAAAGGTTTTGAGTATTCGCAGATTTGATTCAATCGGGCCGACCATAGGGCGGGAACTTCGCCGGAACGCATTCGTATCCATAGCTCTGGTTATTGTTTTGATTTTGGCTTTCGTAAGCTGGGCGTTCCGCCATGTTTCAAAACCTGTTGCTAGCTGGAAGTACGGAGTAGTGGCCATTTTGGCTCTTATTCACGATATTTTGATTCCGGCCGGACTTTTCGCGTATCTCGGCCGATTTTATGGGGCGGAAGTAGACGCTCTTTTTGTGACCGCGCTTCTTACCATTCTTGGTTTTTCCGTGCACGATACAATCGTCGTTTTTGACCGTATTCGCGAGAACCTTCGCAAGTCCGAGGGTGTGGGTAATTTTGAATCTATAGTCGGAAAAAGTCTTGACGAAACTTACGGCCGGTCGCTTGCTACTTCGTTCGCTATATTTTTGGTGCTCGCGTCTCTTTTTTGGTTTGGCGCAAGTGCTACCCGTTATTTTGCTCTGACACTCCTTATCGGCGTCATCGCCGGAACATATTCTTCAATTTGTCTTGCTAGCCCACTCCTTGTCTCATGGCAGAAGCGGTCAGGCAAATTGAATTGACTTTTTTTTAAAACAGGAGCTCAATTAAAGTAGAGATTTTTGATTGGGGGGCGGGTAATGCCGGAGCTTCTCTCCTATCTGGGAGCGGGGCTGGCAGTGATGCTTGCCCTCGTATTTTTGCGCCTTTTTTATCTTTTGGAGAAATTTACCTGCGGAAGCCGTATTGAGGACGTAATTGATGAGGCGAAATATTATAACTCCTTGGGTCTGAAGGTTTTGATAAATTATGCTTTGGAAGACGTAAAAAATGCGAAAGCAAATCTGATTGAAATTTACTCAAAACTTCTGGATAAAATGGATGAAGAGGGTGTGGCCGGAGACATTTCAATTAAACCAACTTCTTTTGTGGACGCGGACGATTGTCTCTGTTGTAAGAGACAAAAATTCACCAAAGCCCTTGAAGCCTTGCTTGAACGGATTGTTTTGGCGAAACGCAAAAGATGGGTTTGGCTTGACGAAGAAAAAACTGAAACACTTGAGTGGGTTGATTCTGTAATTGAAGATGTCGTTTTGAATCGCGGACACCGCGGTCTTGCCATACGCGTTCGCGCCTATACTAAACAGGCAAAATCCAGAGTCGCGAAATTCATGAGCTGGGTTACCGAAGATCCGATGCTTCTTTCGGGCCCTTGGCAAGGCATTTCAGCGGGCGATATTAAAATAGGAGTTTGCCGCGGAACTTACAAAGAAGATGCCGAACTTTCTCAAGAAGAAACCGAGAAGCAATTCATTGAGATTATGGGTCTTTGTTTGAGCCACGGGGTTGAGGCTGTCTGCGCGAGCCACACGATGGTCAAAAAAGTTATCGGGCTTTGTAAACTTAAAGAATATAGCAAGCCCGAGATGCACATGCTTCACGGCAGGGAAGAGATTGATTCGGTCCTTTTGCCTTTTTTGCGTATTGAACTCATTGACGGAACAACCGGTCTAATCAAGGAAGGGGCGGTTTACCTCATTTTTGGCCCATTTTGGCAGAGGGCAAAATATGGCTTGCGTCGGCTGAAAGAGGGGCCGAGCCTGCTCTGGAAGGCTTAGGCACTTGACAAACCAACATGGTTGATATATAATATAAGTATTGAAATACAGGCAGTTTTCCGCCCACCAGCAAAGAAGGAGGAAAGTGCCGTGAGCGAAAACGGGAATGGAAGACCGGGCTTCAAAGGCACCACTGTGGACTACTCCGACAGGGCGCAGCGGTTGGCCGAGCTTGGGCTCCGTGGCGCCAGCGATGGGGATCTCCATCCCAGTCGGCGCAGAACGGGAACGGCGAGGATCGTCACTCCCGGCTCTGCGGAGCAAACGGTCCGCCCCATCTTCGGCGACTGATCTACCCGCATCATCGGTCCCACGTTCGCACAGAGCGTGGGACCTTTTCATTCCATTTGCGTTTTCTTGCGTTTTATTTTATAATGTTTTATACTTGATTTGATCTGGTTGACATATTTTTTATTTGATGTAAGCTAGGCTCAAGTTAAATCACATGGTCAAGACCGCGAACAATTTTGAAGATTTAGCCAAAACGCTTTTGAAAGAAGTCTCGGGGCGATCTCGCGACGTTGTCGAGCGCAGATTTGGTATTGGAGCCAGATCAAAAAGGCAGACACTGGAGTCCATAGGCGAGACTTATAAAATCACCCGCGAACGCGTGCGTCAGATTGAAGCCTCGGCCATAAACAAGATGCGCTTGGGAGGCGTTTTTAAAGAAGCCGAATCCGTTTTTGGGGAACTCGCGAAAGAATTTGATTCAAGGGGCCGTTTGTGGAAAGAGGACGAGGTTCTGGCCCACTTTGCTTCGGATGACGCCGGAAAAAATTATGTTTACTTCTTTTTATCGCTCGGCGGGCCGTTTGAGCGTCTCGGAGCCGATACCGATTTTTACCACCGCTGGACAAGCGATTCGCAGTCGGCCAAAGAGGCCCACAAAACCATAGCCGGTTTTTGCGGCAATTTGGGGGACGATCCCTTAAGCAGAGAAGAAATAGAGAGCCGTTTTCGTTCGCACGCCGAATCGGAGCTTGGCAAGAAATTGGACGAAAAGGCCGTTTTCTCCTGGCTTGGCGTTTCAAAAAACGTAAATTCAAACAATTTCGGAGAGTGGGGGCTTACTTCTTCTCCTTTGGTCAGGCCCTCGGGCATGCGTGATTTTGCGTATCTTGTTTTAAAAAAGCACGGATCCCCCCTGCACTTCCGCGAAGTCGCTTCATCCATTGAAAAGCTTGCCTCAAAGCGCGCCCATGTTCAGACGGTGCATAACGAGCTTATAAAAGACGAGCGTTTTGTGCTTGTCGGAAGGGGTCTGTACGCTCTTGCCAGCTGGGGCTATCAGCCGGGAACGGTCAAAGACATAGTAAGGGCGGTTTTGGAGAAGCGCGGTCCTATGACCAAAGACGACCTGATTAAATTTGTTAAGCAGGAACGGCACGTCAAAGACAACACAATCGCCATAAATCTTCAGAGCAAAACCCACTTCAAAAAACTTTCCGACGGGAGATTTCATCTGGCTTAGTTTTTCGGGAAAACCGGCGGTAAATCTGCTATAATCTGGGTAATGGCTCAGATTAAAGAAACATTCTATGTTTTGTATCAAATAGCCCTTGTTCCCGGACTCAAAATCGTAGCCAAGCTGTGGTGGCTTTGGCTGTTTATATTTTCTGCGGTTTTGCTTAAAAACATTTGGGAGTATTACCGGGCGATGGTTTATAAAAACAAAATCCGCTGGTCGCTTCTTGAGATAAGAATCCCCCGGGAAATCCGCAAATCGCCGAAAGCCATGGAGCAGATTTTAAACAAACTTTACAGCCTCCGGAACAGCCCCGAAAATTTCGTCGAAAGGTACTGGGAGGGCGAGGTCACGGAGTGGTGGTCTTTGGAAATGGCGCAATTAAACGGCGAAACACATCTTTATGTGCGAACGCCCGCCAAATATAAAAATATAGTTGAGGCTGCTTTTTACGGAAACTATAAAGATCTGGAAATTGTGGAGGTTGACGACTATGTAAACCGCCTGCCGGAGAAGACAACCGACATTTATAAAATGGGTCTGGATCTTTTCGGGCTTGAGCTGTCGCTTGGCCGGAGCAGCGCTTATCCATTTAAGACGTACCCGTTTTTTGAGGCGATTGAGGAAGAAAAGTCGCTTGACCCGATGTCGGTTTTGATCGAGGTTCTGGCTAAGCTGAAAAAAGAAGAGCATCTTTGGCTTCAAATTCTTATAAAGCCGGCTGACCCGGTGGGATGGCAAATGACATGCAATTCTCTTATTGACGAGCTGAAAGAAAAATCTGCCTCCAAAAGGATCAAGGGCGCGGTCGAAGAAGAGGCCCTGACACTTTTTCGTTCTCCTGGCGAAGAAGAAGTTATGAAAGCGGTCGGCAGAAACGCTTCCGGCGCCCCATTTGAAACCATAATTCGTTATATTTACTTTGCTCCCCGCGCCATTTTTAATCGCCAGACTCCTTATCGCGGGGTAAGGGGCGCTTTCGCCCAGTATTCAATTCCGACCCAAAACTGGTTTATTCCGGTAATTCCGACAAGAACCATGGTTTGGTGGATCAAATGGCCGTTTTTCTTTCCCAAAAAACGTCTGGAAGCCAGAAAACAAAGGATTCTCATTAATTTCAGAAAAAGAGTCATGCCGCCTGAAATGAAAATAGGCAAGATCATAGAGTCGCAATTTTTTTATTTTGACAAGAAGTCAAAGCCGGCGGTTATGTGCTCCGAAGGAATCGCCACGCTGTTTCATCCGCCGTCGTTTTTGGTGCTGACGGCACCCTTTATTAAAAGGATGGAGGCCAAGCGCATGGGTCCGCCCGCAGGCCTCCCTATTTTCGGCGAAGAATCGGAGGTTCCCGGCCTTAAAATGCCTGAGCCGGAGCCGGATTCAAAAAATAAAAAATAAGTATGGGTCCCGAAACCCGCAAGTGTCAAAACTGCAAAAACGAGTTCACGATTGAGCCCGCGGATTTTGAGTTTTACGCGCGCCTTAAAGTTCCTCCGCCGACCTTTTGCCCGGAGTGCAGGATGCAAAGGCGAATGATGTTCAGAAACGCGCGAAAACTTTATAAAAGAAAGTGCGGGCTCTGCGGCAAAGATACGCTTGCCAACATTTCTCCCGACAAGCCGTTTAAGGTCTATTGCACTAAGTGCTGGTGGTCTGATAAATGGGACGGGATGGAATTCGGGCAGGATTATGATCCGAACAGAAATTTTTTTGAACAATTAAAGGAGTTGTCGCTTAAAATACCTTACCCGGGTCTTTTTAACAATCACTCAACGCTGGTAAATAGCGAATACGTAAATCATGCCGGAAACTTGAAAAATTGTTATCTAATTTTTGACGCAGATTTTAACGAGAACTGCTACTATTCCGACAATATTAACCATTCAAAAGACTGTATGGATTGTTATTATGTGTATGAAAACCAGCTTTGTTATGAAAACGTAAACACATCACGAAATTACAACACTCATTTTTCTGATGACTGCGAGGATTGCCACGGAGTTTATTTTTCGCGCGACATGGCCGGATGCTCCGATTGTTTCGGTTGCGCAGGACTCCGCCGAAAGCAATACCATGTTTTCAACAGGCCCTACTCCAAAGAAGACTATTTTAAAAAATTAGCCGAGTTCAAATTATTCTCGTATTCGGAGCTTGAAAAAATTAAAAAAGAAGTTCAGGCGTTTTGGCTCAAATCCCCGCAAAAATATATGCATAGTTTGCAAAACGTAAATTCTTCAGGCGAATACGTATATTATTCCAAAAACGCACGCGATTGCTATATGGCTTCGGGTGTTGAAGACGGCAGGTTCGTGCAATATGTAAACATAGCGCCGACAAAAGATTGTTATGATTACACCGAATGGGGCAATAACGCCCAGCGCCTTTATGAATGTATGACTGTTGGCGAGGGAGCGGATTCGGTCAGGTTCAGTTTCGGCTGTGTTTTGTCCGGTACTCTGGATATTGATTATTCAATGATGACCGGTTTTTGCCAGCACATTTTCGGATGCATCGGGCTTTTTAAAAAATCATACTGCATTTTAAACAAACAATATTCAAAAGAGGATTATCTTAAACTTCGCGCCAAAATTATTGAAGACATGAATAAAAATTCTTATGTAGACGCTCGCGGCCGAGTTTGGAAATACGGCGAGTTTCTGCCTTACGACTTGAGTTTTTTTGATTACAATGAATCGTGGGCAATGTATTATTTTCCAAAAACAAAAGACGAAGTTTTGGCTTCGGGTTGGCGCTGGAAAGAAGACGAGCCGATAACGTATAAAATAACCAAAAAAGCGGAGGATTTGCCGGATGACATTAAAGACGTGCCCGACGATATTTTTAAAGAGATTATAGAATGTTTGGGGTGCAAAAAAGGATTTAGGGTTGTTTTGCAAGAAGTCGCCTTTTTGCGTAAG
>Ga0155692_129_pt1 | contig 13937 bp, 18 predicted proteins | sample RifCSPlowO2_01_FD_107349 | JGI IMG/M metagenome (GOLD analysis project Ga0155692, IMG submission 107349) | Candidatus Niyogibacteria bacterium RIFCSPLOWO2_01_FULL_45_48 | reverse complement strand
TGGAATGTTCTATATCAAAAAATTCCTAGCCGAAGCAAAAAGATATTTGAATCCGAACGGCGAAATCTGGATGGAGTTTTTGCCAGAACAAAAATCAACTTTAACAAAAATCATCAAAAAATATGACTACCAAAATTGGCAGTTCTATAAAGACCAATACGAAAGATGGAGATGTATTGTCGTGACAAAAATATAATTATCCCTTAAAATAAATTCTATGAAAGAAAAAATAATAGTCGCAATCGCTATAATATTAATAGTCGGGGCTGGAGCCTGGGCTTGGAAAAATTTTTCCAATTACCAACCAAGCGTAAATACTAACCAAGACGATACAAAAAATATGGTCCAACAATTAGAAGAACAGGGTTTGTTAAAAATAGAGGACTTAAAAATCGGCGATGGCGTAGAAGCGCATCTCGGTAATACCTTATCAATGAATTATCTAGGAACTTTAACTAACGGCAAAAAATTTGACAGCTCATATGATCGGGGTGAGCCATTTGAATTTCAAATTGGAGCTAGCCAAGTAATTCCGGGATGGGATATTGGAATTTTAGGAATGAAAGTAGGCGGCAAAAGAAAACTCACCATCGCCTCTCCACTGGCATATGGAGATAAAGCTATCGGAGCCATACCCGCAAATAGCACTTTAATTTTTGAAGTGGAACTACTAAAAGTAACCGCGAATTAATAATTTATGGAGGAAAATCAAAAAATTACCAAACAAGAGAAACGGCTCTTACGAAGAGAAGAAAGAAGCCTGGAACAAATACAAGTAGCTCGAAAAAGATTGTTCCGAAAAATTACCATGTGGACAGGTATTTTTGCCGGACTAGGACTCACTTTATATCTAATGATTCTGTTTGTTAACCGCCCCCTGCCAGAAACAAAATTAACAACAGAAATTTCTGCTAACGACCATATTAAAGGTAATCCAGCCGCGCTAACGACATTGGTAGAATACAGCGACTTTCAATGCCCAGCCTGCGCCAGTTACTTCCCTTTAGTTAAAAAACTGTTGGAAGAAAACGACGACGCAATACGCTTTGTCTACCGGCACTTTCCTCTTCCCCAACATAAGAATGCGCGCCTCGCCGCCAGCGTGGCAGAAGCAGCCGGATTACAAAATAAATTTTGGGAAATGCACGACTTAATTTTTGAAAATCAATTTCGATGGGAAAATCTCTCTAATGCCAAAGCTAGTGAGGAATTCACAAAATATGCCACTCAACTTGGTTTAAACCTACCAAAATTCACCACAGATCTTGATAGCGAAGAATTAAAAACCAGGGTGGAAGCTGACTACTTAAGCGGCAATGCCTCGGGGGTCAACTCCACGCCAACTTTTTTCCTAAACGGCAAAAAAATGCTCCAACCAAGAGATTATGAAAACTTTAAAAATATTGTTCTTGGCGCTTAGTTTGCTAGGATTTTTAGATGCATCATATCTCGCCATAAAATATTATCAAGGCGAAGCTCCCACCTGCGCTTTTTTTAAAGGCTGTGACGTTGTCACTACAAGCGAATATGCGACAATTTTTGGAATTTCTATAGCTTTACTGGGGGCAATCTATTATTTATCGCTTCTGATCCTCTCTATCATTTATCTGGATACAAAAAATCCTCGATTGATAAAAATCGGAACAGTGATTGCCGGAGGCGGATTTCTTTTTTCTCTCTGGTTAATTTATCTTCAAATTTTTGTCCTCAACGCGCTTTGTATTTATTGCGTAGCCTCTGCATTATCTTCAACAAGCCTTTTTATCATAGGCATGATTCTTTGGAAAAAATCTTCTTACTAGCGATTACTCCTAAAGAGTAATTTCGCAAACTCCGCCAACGCAGGCGAGTTCTTTTGAGCCATGAGTTTCATCTTCTTTCTCATAAAGAAGGATTTGAGAGAAATCAATTTCTGGATAAAACTCCGCCATTTTAAGATATTGGCCTTCGGTAATCTCTTCGTAAGGAGCGAGCGCATAAACATGTTCGGAGCGAGGCAAAAAAGATAACCCTCCCAGCATATCCCAATGTTCATAAAGCCAATTAGCCACTGCCACCCATTCGTCATTGCCCACAGAAATCGTCACCGAAGGATTATGCTCGGTAAAATTCTGCTTAACCATTTTCCAATGTTCCAACTGCTCAATCGCGGTAAGATCATTGCGAAAAACTGAACCCCGAGGAGCCTTTACCGGAAACTCCAAAACATAATTAGAGGCCTCGCCGTCTTTCTGCCCAACTTCCGGATAATAAGCAACTTTTTGATCCCGCAACATATGAAACAGCGGATCCGCGGCAGAAATACGCACTCTGCGAATATAATATTTTCCGTGGCGCGGATGCAGGCCCGAAGAAGCATCCACTAATTGAGAAACGGTGCCAGACGGCTTAACACAAGTAATCGCCGTGGATTGATTGATGCCAAACCGTTGAGCGTAAATCTTATTGACCTTAATCGCCTCTTCTTTTAAATTAATTAGCGCTTCGGATTTTCTCACTTCCGGACAATCCCATTGTCCGGTTACAGAAACGCCCAACAAACGCTCTTCCTCACAATTTTCTTTCCATTCCTTGGATAAAAATGGAAAAGCGATAAGAGTAGATTGATAAGTTCCTAAAATGGTTGCTAAACGAACCTTGCGCAGCAAATCCTCTTCCTTGTCTTCAACTCTTGCCACCACTTCAGACAAATTACAAAACTGCTTGGATTTTAAAACAATTTCCCCGCAAGGATTAGTGCCGCAATTGACGGCATCTTTCGCAAACACTTTCCATCTTCTTTTAGGCAATTGATTTTTCAAACTGCCACGATTAAAAATTCCGCGCTCACCCGTACCGCTTTTAGCCAAAGTAATCCACTCATCTAAAAACAAACTCGCCGCAGGCTTTTCATTGTAAGCCGCAGAATTATTAGCCATGCTGCGTTGCGGCTCGGTTAAATAAAACTGTCCGGTTTTTGCCAAACGCATTTTTTCATCATCTACGTCAGAAAGGGAAATCAACGCACTGCGCCGGACGCCTCCGGAAACCACAATTTCTCCAATTTTGCAGATAATATCGTGAACATCAATGGTGTCCAAACGGCGTCCCTGCTTAGCCAGAATTTTTATCTTAGAAAATTCCAATAATTCCCGCAGTGGCCCAGGGCCGGAACTTCTACCCCCCATAACCTTAAGCCGAGCGCCGACCGGACGTAATTGGGAATAATCTAACTCAATATCTTTACCATCAAACCAAGTTTTCAAAGCTAAGATAAAGGCTTCCGCCCATCCCTCCTTACTATCTTCAATTACATGGATAGCTATTTTCTTTCCGATTTGTTTTTTAATCTGCGGCAATTTTTGGACATTCTGCTGCTCCACCGAAAATCCCACGCCGGTGCCGCACATAGAAAGATACATAATTTCGCCAAAGTCTCTAAGTTTTGAAGGCGCGATAAAAGAACAATTATAAGCGCAAACATTAGTGGCGCGCGCCGCTTTCCCCGAGGCCCATAAAAGACGCATAGACGGCATCACTTCTTGCTTTAGAATCGCTTCTTGAATTTCCTGATACTCCTCATCTTTTAATTTATCACCCAAATTTTCTTTCATAAAATTCACATAGCGCTGAACGCTTTCTATCCAAGTCTCCCGCCTCCCCTCTTCTTCAATCCAACGGGAATAGCTTCTATAATAAATAAACTCCGATAAAGGATTGCGGAAGTATTTTTTGCTTTCCTCAACTAATTTTTTAACCCTACTCGGAATTTCTCTCCGTTTTTCACGAAGTTCAGCGCGCTCACGGCGATAAAGAATATAAGCTTTAGCGGTTTTAGAATATTCCTCTAAAATTAGAATTTCTTCTACCACATCTTGAATCTGCTCAATGCCTAAAATTTGTTTGGGCAGATATTTTTTTAATAATTCTTTTAATACGCGGTCAGAAACTTTTTTCGCCTCTTTCATTTCGCCTTCACTAGCCGCCGTCATCGCCTTTAAAATCGCCGCGGTTATCCTATCTTGATCAAAGGGCACTATCGCGCCATCGCGCTTGCGAACTTGTTTAAACATAAAGATAAAAAGTTAAGCTTATATTTATATTCTAAACCGAAAAATAAAAAACGCCCTGTGGATAGAAATCCATTCCGACATACGTTGGAATGGTACTGCGTACCATCACCAAATGATAAGATTTTGAATACTACTCATCATTTGGTGGGATTTATGTTATTTCCCTCCGCTGCGCTACGGGGCAGCCAGTCTTCTGGCAGAAATTATAAGTACTATTTCTGAAAATTTTCTGAAAAAATCTTATCTATCTTTGCCGCTAGGATAAAATCATTATCAAAAAGACCATAAATAGCATGGGTCCAGAGATCAAAACGTATACGATTATAGCGAATATCAATATTAGGATGATGCTTCTCCTGTTCCGCCAAATCTGCCACCTTATTTACAAAGTTTATAGATTTTTTAAAATCAGAAAACTTAAATTCTTTTCGAATGAGCTGATATTTCACGCCCTTCTCACTTACGCCTTCAACTAATTGCCAACCTGAAACTTGTTTTAAGTATTCTTGAATTTTATTTTGATCAAGCGGCAACACTCCGCCTTCGCAAGAAACGCAATGTCGAGATATTAAATTTTCCATTTTATTAGTGCTGGAGCGGTGAATCGAACACCGGACGCCAGCCTCTTCAGGGCTGCGCTCTACCACTGAGCTACTCCAGCTCAATAATTAAAATATCATATCTGTCCCTAAAACTAAATGCTTTGCCTAATCTTCTTCATCCACTGTTCCATAAACCAAAGATTATGAATAGTTGCCAAAATTGGCCCCAATATTTCATGCGCCTTAAATAAATGTGAAAGATAAGCGCGCGAATAACTTTTGCAAGTAGAACACCCACACTTTTTATCAATCGGATTTTTGTCCTTAAGATACCGGCCTAATTTTAAATTCAATAATTCGTAACTGCCGCCCCTAGCCAGCAACGCTGAACCGTTGCGAGCAATTCTCGTTGGCATTACGCAATCAAAGGTGTCCATTCCTAATTTTACTCCCTGAATAATATCGTCTGGCGCGCCAATTCCCAATAAATGCTTGGGTTTATTTTCTGGTAATAAAGGAGTAAACCAGCCTAAAATTTTATACATTTCTTTTTTGGTATTCCCTAAAGCGCCGCCAATGCCAATGCCATCAAAATCCATTTTAGAAATAAACTTTGCCGCCTCTTCACGAAGATCCCGAAAAGCTCCTCCTTGAATAATTCCGTATAGAGCTTGCCGCCCCATTTCATTGGGCGAGCCTCGTCCAGTAGTGACGGGGTCTCCGCCCTGAAAAGCTGCTAATGATCTTTTTGCCCAGCGGTGAGTGCGAGCCAAAGATTTCTTAGTATAGACGTAATCGTGTAAAGGCGAAGTGCATTCGTCAAAAGCAAAAATAAGATCGGCGCCGAGATTACGCTGAATTTCAATAGATTTTTCCGGCGTCAGAAAGCGTAGAGAACCATCCAAATGAGAACGAAACTCTACTCCATTTTCAGTAATTCTAGTCAGTTTTTCTTTTTTAATAACATGCTCAGTTTCACCGTGAAGTACGCCGCCCTTTTCCCCGGGAAACATACTCGCCACTTTTCCTACTCCATGCTCCAGACCATAACCTAAACTAAAAACCTGAAATCCACCGCTATCCGTAAAAATCGGCCGGTCCCAATTCATAAACTTATGCAAACCGCCCATTTTTTTAATAACTTTATCGCCTGGCCGTAAATAAAGATGATAAGTGTTGCATAAAAGCGATTGATACCCAATTGATTTAAGCTGATCAACGGTCATACCTTTTACAGTTGCTTGTGTTCCCACGGGAATAAAAGCCGGCGTCTCAATAACGCCGTGCTTTGTTTCTATAATTCCCCGCCTTGCTCTACTGTTCTTGGATTTTTTAAGAATCCGAAACCTCATAATTAACTATCTTACAATCTTATAGGGTCTTTTGGTTAAATCAATGATAGCAGAAGGCTTTCGCTTACGATTAACTCCAGTAAAAACTACCGCGTCAATCAAATCTGAATTCTTTCCAAAAGATTCTTTATAAATTCTTGGATCCGGTAAAGGTTCCTGTTTAGAAAGATTGGCGCTGGTGGCAACTAACGGCTTATCAAAATGTTTAAAGATTTTCTTTGCCCAGCCAGTTTTCGGAATACGAAAAGCCGCAGTATGCTTTTGAGTTACCAACGGCGAAAGATTTTTAGATTTTAAAATAAAAGTAGTTGGACTTTTAGCAGAAGTAATTGCTCTTTTTTGATCCTGATTGAAAATAGCGTATTCGGAAAGCATATTCATATCTCTGATCAAAACTGGAAAGGACTTGCCTAACTGCCTGCCCTTAACTTGATAAACCTTAAGAAGCGCCTGCGGATTAGTGGCGTCACAGCCCAAGCCATATAAAGTTTCAGTTGGGAAAATAATCACCCCGCCTGCATTTAAAACTTGGCTTAGAAACTTAGGATCTTTATTAAAAGCATTCTTAATGGCAAACATCATATTTTGTATATAATATCAGATAAATCTTATTCTGTCAATAAGGAGGCTGGGAAAAAGAAAAACCGGCCAAGAGCAACTTGGCCGGTCTGAACTAAATCTAAATAACGGAGTGGGCTTTCTTGGTGGAAATTTGAACTTGACGCGCCCTATAAATTTCCAGACCAGCATCTTGCCAACCAATAAGCCGGAACAAAATGCCGCCCACCTCCATATTGCCAGAATGAGAACGAAGGTGCCGGGCAACGATATATAAGGCGCCTTTCAGGATGAGAAAACTTGCCGCTTGAGCAATGGCGGTAGGGATTCTCTCACCATTATATTCGCTCATAGTCGTTTTCCCGCTCACCACAATAAATACTTCTCCCACTTCAAGGCGCTCGGCAATCCGCAAAAAATCCATATAATCTAAATCGCCACGGCCGATCCTGCGACCCATTGCATCAAACCACTGAGCATCTTTCGAGAAACAAACAGCTTTTTCCTGAAGATCCTGCAACTCGAAACGCCCCAATAACTCATCGTGGCGATTTGCCATCACAAAAGTACGATCTCCCGTTTGAACGCACGATGTCGGCGCTGGCATGGCAGGTTCCTTTCTGAAAAAAGATTGATGAGAAAATAGGTTGTTGTCAGGAGACAAAATAATTCCCCTGCGCGCTCGAGCAGCGTTGCTCTTCGCAATCAGCTCACCAATCTCTAACCGAGAAACATGAAGAACCGAAGCAAACTTCAAACTGCCATTAACTGAATAAATCTGTCCGCCGCCCACGGCAGCAAAACAATTTTCACCCAAATAACGGATATTCAGCCTATGATTATCCGTCTCTTTCAGCTTATCGAACGCCAAGAACAAGTAACAATCAAAACCTAAAATTACCTTCCTAAATCGCAGAAAATCTTCCCGTGAAAGCCGTCCCTGGCCAATTTTTTTACCAGAGCAATCAAACCAAGCTCCGTAAAAAATTGGGATTTCATTCTGGGGCATAAAACCTCCTATCTATGGTAATCCTAAATTGAAAATTTTAGTAAAGAGCTATTTAAAGACACAATATCTTTAAATTATCCTATAATATAGCAAATATCAATTATTCTGTCAAGGGCCACATCTAAGGCGTTCGCAATGGCTTAAATTAAAACCACCCCAACAGTCGTCGGGGTGGTTATGTGTAACAAGGCGGCATTGGATACGCGTCATCAGAATCTGCCGCATATTTTAAATATTCTGTGTCCATCTCGCCGGCAAAAACCGCCTTGGCAATATCTTCAGCTTTCTGCAAAGAAATAAAACCAAAATAGTATCCATCATAAACTTGCTCATAAAACTGGCCTGCATTTTGAATGACGTAAGCGCCGTCACGAATAATTAAAATCGTACTGACCCGAACCATCGTTCCCGGATCCTCAATAGACATTCCCTCTTTCAGCACCAAACCAATCTCTCCAACAGCCAAATTACGAATAATTCTCCAAAGAATATCTATGGAAAAAGAACCATAAGCTTCCAGAGAGATACTACCCTCTCTTACCTTTAAAAGCCAACCGTGTTTCAAATCAAAAGCGCTATTATCCATAAAATTCTCCAAAAAATGATTACAGCATCTGGCGATTCACTAAGTCAGCCATTTCCGCCCGCAAATCTTCCAAATTTTCATCAATAATCAAAATACAATCCTTAACTGACATCCCGTTACGTAAGGCCATCTTCATAACATCAATAAACTGACTGACAGCATTGCGACTAATAGCTAACATAGTCTGCGCCAATAATGGATTCGTTTCACCTAAAGAATCAACTGCCCGAGAAATATCCTCTGGCAGCTTCCAAGCAAAAGCTCCATCCTGATCAGCATTCACAACAATGGTATGGCTCATTGGCCACCTCCTATTAAAAATAGGAAAACGGAATTGTAAAAGATCAATCTTAACTTTGAATATTATAAACCCTAAAATTGGGTTTGTCAACCTTTTAAAACTATTCGCTAAAATTTTGCCTTAGGGCTGAATTTATAGTAAAATCTAATCAAACCTTAGTGCTCCCGTCGTCTAGTCTGGTCTAGGACCCACGCACCAGAGCAAAGCTCGATGCGGGGCACGCATCGGCATTCCTTGCCCCATACTAAAATTAAGCTACAATAATACAAATAGTGGCCCTATCGTCTAGTGGCCTAGGACGTGGCCTTCTCAAGGCCAAAACACGGGTTCGATTCCCGTTGGGGCTAATTAATTTTTTAGTGCGGGATCAAGACGAAGACTCGGGTTCGAATCCCGACGGGAGCACTTGTTGTATTTTCGAACCCTTTGGCGGCCAATTCAGCCTCATATTTCCGCTCCATTACTACGTTTTTTCGATCCACCCACCGGTTCGAGGTGAGGCGGGACAGTAAATCCCGCTTTTCTTCGGGATCTGCCAAATTGCATAGATTTAAAGCGGATTTTGCCAGTTCGAGGAATTCCTGAATCCGATCGGGTACGGCCAAGGTTTCCTGCTCGATTTCCTCGATTTTGTCTTTGACCTCTTTCTGCTGAACCAGAAGAGAGGCGTTTCGTTTTTCAAAGGTTTCTTTGTCCACCAAGCGGTCAATCAGGGCATCGGTGAGGCGCGCCAAACGCGCCTCGATGTCTTGGAGATGAATTTTCAATGACCGAAGGTGCTCGGTTTTGTGGCCGGCCCATTCGTTTCGAAACCCGACCAGCATTTCTTGGAGAATGTCCTGATGATAGTGATTCAGATTGAAAGGCTCTAAAGCCTGGCAGGCGGCCTCGGTTACCCTTTCCTCCCGAACCGAGGTTGGAGCGCAACCCGAAGTGTGGCATCGGTAGTAGACGTGGCCTTTTTCGCCCAGTTCTTTTTGGGAGTATCCAGCTTTTATTCGGTGCATTTTTAAATAATTGGGAAGGGGTTTCATTGGGCGTACACTATGATTCTCCTTCGACCTTAAAATCGCTGGTAGGGTGGCAATCTTGCCGCTCTGGCAATTTCTGGGGAAAACTCTTATTGTGCCCGAGAAAAGAGGAATTGAAAATGAACACCCCATAGTTTATATCAGGGGGACGAGCTTTATTGTTGTTGACTTGTTCATTTGCGCCGTGGTACCATACGATTCAGAAACATTCAGACAGTCGAATTTGACATACGGAAAAGGAGAGGTATGATTTTGATTTGGTTTATCGTTATCTTGTTGACGATTGTTGTGAATAATTGGTTGTTTAATGAGGAGAAAAAAATGGATGATACATTTCCGGAAGGCACTCCACTTTGGTTTAAGTTGTGGGCCACAAAGGCCGAAACACGGCGACACCGTGTCACTTTGAAATTTATCGCAGGGAATGCTTTGGCTATTTTGGCAATGGCGGTTGGTGTGATCCTGTGGATTCCTACCAAAGGAGACGTTACCAAGACAGTCGTTGGCCTGGCAACGAAGGAATCGGTAACGACGCTTACCAAGACAGTTGAGGGCCTGGTCGTAACGGTTGATGGCTTGGCTACAAAACAAGGCCTTCAAAAAGAAATCCGCATGCTTCGGAAAGAACTGTTAGAAAATGACAGAGAAATGCTTCGGTGGGTGTTGGGAGCCCGCGCTAATGAAGCAGTCCGACAAGCCATTCGAGACAAACTCGTGGATTTGGATAGTAAGATTCAAAACCTAGATAAAGCCCTTGCCGACAATCTTTCGGAGATACCGGATTCTTTCAAACCCGCCATGGGAAAGATTGAACAATTCGAACCGGACTCTGGCCGCCTTTTAGTGAGGACTCTGGCCGGGAAGTTACTGGAGGGAAAAATTGAAACGCATCATGCGTCGAGGGTTGAGCTAATACAGATGGAGGGCATTGTGAACGTTCCGATGGCGGAAAAGTTTGTCGGGTTGGAAATTGATCTGGTTTTTGAAGAATTAGCTTCCGGAAAAACAAGAACGATTTGGCCAAAAAGGATATACGAAAAATTGGAAAAAGAAAAATAGGTTTAAAGTATGCCGGCATGTAATACATGCTGGCTTTTATTTTCGAAAATGAAAAACCCAGGGAAAGCATGCGCTGTTCTCTCCCTGGGCAGTGGTTTGCCTGATCCCGCGTTGCGGGCCTCAAGCCACCACCTGTTCTCCTTTCTCGATTCTCTGCGTGATGTTGACGATCAGGTTGGCAAACTCTTCGTTCCTTCGTTCGACCAATCGGAGGCGGAGGGGTTAGATTCCATCATCCGAACGATGCTCGAAACCCAAACCAGATTCCTCTCAAAGTGGGAATCGGATTTTTTGATTTCCGTATATGGGAACCGCTTGTCCTTCAAACAACGAAAGACGGTCTTCTCCATTAAAAAGAAAATCGAAGAACGGGAAGCTGCGGAACGCGGTTCGACCGATTCTACGCGAAAAGATTCTTGAACGTTCTTCGTGGAAAAAGACCGACCAGAGAACGTCCCAAGGTGGATGAAACTTTTTTCCCCGGTGAATAAAAAAATAAAAAAATCCCGGGGTGCGTAGCCCCGGGACCTTGCGATCGGACGCAAGGGGGTAAAAAGAACAGGTTCTTAATCAAAGAAAGGAGAGCGATGAAACAAGTTAATTTGTTTCTGGCTCTACTAATAATTTTGATCGCAATACTTAAAGCATAATTGCTTCTGCAATAAACAGTTAAGACCAATTTCTGTTACTTTAGGCGAAGCGCCGTCAACAGCGGTGCTTCGCCATTTTTATCGGTTCTTGAGAACTGTTCGTAATAATATGTCATATCTCCCATAATGTCAATAGGTTATAAGTGATTTGAATTGCTACGTTCCGATTCGCCACACTCCGGAAAAATACGCCTTCATCTTCCCCTTTGACTCCAGGGTCGGTTTGGCCTTTCCGGCTTCCCAGTCACCCAGGGACGAGGCGTCCACTCTGGCTTCCTTGGCCAACTCCCGGAACCATCATCCCAAGGGCTTCCCGGCGGATTCTCAGCCATTCCCCGAAGTTTCGGGTCGGCCTCCAGGGACAGAAGTCCAGGAAGTCGTAGATGCGGGGGAGGCAACGAATCCCGGGTTTCGTGGCGTTTCTCTCCCAGTTGAAAACCGAGGTTTCGCTCGCTCCCAGAATCTCCGCCACCTGTTTCTGGAGGAGTCCCAGGTCCATTCTCCGGGCCCGGATCTGATCTCCAAGGGTTTGGATTTCCTTGGGATACGCCGGGTTACGGGGTTTTTGTCCTCTTAAGTGGACATGGCACATTGGCCATGAATCCCTGAGGTTTCGTGGCGAATGTGCCACATTCTTCAGGGAACCGGGAAGGTAGACGAGATCAATGGAAACATCGTCTTTGCCGATGGTTAGCGTAAGTGCGGGGTAGGTGACCCGGCGCTTTTTTGTTTGGGGATTCTCCTCCCCGGGGGAAAGAGGAGAATCTCAAATCTTTCATTTTTAAGGAGGCATTTCCCCAGCAAAATCCAAGTATCAATTTATTCTGAAAACGGTTGAATCCGTAAGCTCCGCGCAAGGCGGGGCTGAGCTTCGGTCTGCGGCCGCCCATCTGGATACCCAGATTTCTCCCACCGGGATCTTGGATCTGGTCGGAGGGTTCCTCTTCCTGATTCCATTCATCGGCGTGGTCGGTCCCGGTTTCTGGCAGTTGGAACCGGACCAGGTTCACCTGGCTCTGCCACCCCCTCCGCCCGACCACCGTTCCTAAGCCGGGCATCCATTTTCTTTATCCCCTTAAACTATTTTTCTGAGGAGGTTTTCCATGGGCCAATACGTGCAAAACAATTTGGTCAAAGACGAAACCCTTGTCTACGAAACCAAGTACCATTGGATCATCTTCGTTTCCTGGCGGACCATTTTTACGCTGGGAATCGGTTCTTTGTTGGATTTCTTCACCAGCGAATTCGCCATCACCAACAAACGGATCATCATCAAAGTCGGGCTGATCTCCCGACGCACGGTGGAAATGAATCTTCAAAAAGTGGAATCCGTGAAGGCGGACCAGAGCATTCTTGGCCGGTTGCTGGGATACGGTTCTATCATGATTGTTGGGAGCGGCGGCACCAAGGAAATCTTTTATCGCATCTCCCATCCTTTGGAGTTCCGCAAAATGTTTCAGCAACAAATCTCCGGTTGAACTCAAAACCTGGCGGCGGCTTTTAAACAGCCGCCGCCTTTTCTTGAAAGAAATTTCATGAACCACTTAAAACATCTTCAAGCGTTTTTCCCCTGGGCGTTTTATTGGTGTTTCTTGTTGCCCGGGTGCGGGGATGAAAAACCCGCCCTGTCTTATTCCTCGCTTCCGACAGATCTTCCAGTATCGGCTCCCAGTTCTGTTGAAGTGAAATCTGTCGGTATCCAAGAAAGGAGGAATATCCATGTCCGCCCCGAATGAATGGAGAGGCGAAGTCCTTTTGGAATTCGCCTTGCGCCTGGTTCAAGCCTTGTCCTGGCCAAAACCGGGTTACTGGTTTGTGACCGAGAAAGAACGAGTCCAGGTTCTCGCGGAGAAAGAATACTGCGTGAGGTTTGAAGGAGAAAGGGTGCACGGCATTGGGCTAGATTTGAAAGCACTTGACAATAACAGACCGATGCGTTAATATAGCTACAACATCAGAATTCCGGAAACAATTTCAGCCCTTTTCTTAAGGAGGTGCTATGTTGTCCGATTATTCCTTCGTGTTGGTGGGATTCTTAGGGGGGTTTTTAGTGGGTATAACATTCTGTAATTTTTTGCACGCGATTTTTAACAGTCATCACCGCCGATAAATTCGGCGGTGTTTTTACTCGCTTTTGGTCTTACTTGTTTGGCTATCCATCAAATATTGGGCGATGAGAAATACGAATGCGATTATAAATGCGACAAAACCGCACCAAAATTCAACGTTTAGCCGATCGACTTTTGCGCTAATCGCATCACGAGCGGACTGCTCGATTTCTTTTTGATGCTCAATTTCATTTTGTAACAGGACTAGCGAAAGTGCTTTTCGAGCGTCTTGGAGAATAATAGTTTCGAGCTCGTCTACTCGTTTGGCGACCCGTTCCGTCTGTGATTTCAATAATTCTATGGACGGCGATGGCAACACGACGGGAGGGGACGTTTTGAGACCATCAATAATCTTCTCCAAGGTGTTGAAATTCTCTCGAATCTCTGTAATTTGGCTTTCAAGATTTGCGAATCGTCTTTCTTGCATCGCCTGCGGTCCGATCCGCTGTGCCAAATGGGCAGGCAATAAATTCCCCACCAATAGCGGGGCGGTTGCCGCAGTAATGGAGAGAATCAGAAGCCAAGGGAACCGCCGATTAGGGGTGTGGTGTGTTTCAGGGTTTCCCATGATGCACCTCCTAATGTTGCAAGAGATTTATTGGGCGAACAAATATCCGAAATAATACGGCAACCGAATTCACCCGTAATTCGCCAAAAAGTTATTTATTCCCGGAATCATGTTCTCCACT
>Ga0155692_134_pt1 | contig 17921 bp, 24 predicted proteins | sample RifCSPlowO2_01_FD_107349 | JGI IMG/M metagenome (GOLD analysis project Ga0155692, IMG submission 107349) | Candidatus Niyogibacteria bacterium RIFCSPLOWO2_01_FULL_45_48 | reverse complement strand
ATAAATCTTGGCAAACTTATTTCGCGTCTTGATTGTATGGCGCTTACCAAATTTTGAGCCGATTTCTCGCCAAAGCGCTCTAAAGGCTGGATATCCCCTTCTTTAAGCGCGAAAAGATCTGCGGCATCCCGTATCAATCCGTCATCCAAAAGAACGTCTATTATTTTAGGCCCGAGACCCTCAATATCAAAAGCTCCGCGGGAGACAAAATGGTAAAGCGATTCGCGATGACGGGCGGGACATTTTATATTAACGCACCTTAAAATCACGCCGTCTTGTTTTAACTCATGAGCGCACACGGGGCAGGATTTCGGCATGCGAAATTCTTTGGCCATTTTGGGTCTTAAATCTTTGAGTGATTTTTTAATGTCGGGAATAACGTCGCCCGCCCTTCCAACTATCACCGTGTCGCCTATCCGCACATCAAGTCTCTTTATTTCGTCGGCATTATGAAGCGTCGCGCGGCTGACGGTGACGCCCGCGATTCCAACCGGTTCCAAAATCGCAACCGGAGTCAAAGCGCCTGTTCTGCCCACCTGAACAATAATATCTTTAACAATGGTTGTGGCCTCACGCGGCGCGAATTTAAAAGCTACGGCGCCTCGCGGAGCCTTACCCACAACACCCAAGCGCTTAAACAGATCGTTATTATTTACACTAACAACGATTCCGTCTGTTTCGTATTCAAATTTTTCACGCTCGCGAGAAATTTTTTCATGAAAACCAAAAAGCTGGTTTACGTTTTTAAAAACTCGAGCGATTTTGTCCGTTTTGAATCCGAGCGCGGATAAAATTTCGTGTTCCTCGGAATGTAAAGATTGACCGAAATCAGCCAGCAAGTCGTAAGCATGAAAATCGAGCCGGCGTGAACGAGTTGTCGCGGGATCAAGCTGGCGTATGGAACCGGCAGCCAAATTTCTGGGGTTGGCAAAAATCTGTTTGCCAGCCTTTTTTTGTTCGGTGTTGATTTTTTGAAAATCATTTTTTGTTATCAAAACTTCGCCCCTTATTTCAATCGCCCCGTTTTTCAAAAATTTTTCCGCTTTTGCTCGAAAATTTTCTTTAATCGTTCCGTGTATTTCAAGGCTTAGCGGCACGGCTTCAATTGTCTTGATGTTCTGGGTTACATCTTCTCCCGTTCGTCCGTCGCCTCTTGTTGCCGCGCGTTTAAGTTCTCCGTTTTGGTAAATCAGGCTCAAAGCGAGGCCGTCAAACTTCAGCTCGGCAAAAAGCTCGGCCTCGCCCGACGCCGAAACAATTTTAGTGTTTCTTGAAATCCAGTCCCAAACCTCCTCTTTTGAAAAAACATCCTCCAAAGAAAGCATCAAAACGGCGTGAGGCGCTTTTTTAAATTCTTTAAGTGCCTTGCCGCCAACCCTTTGGGTTGGCGAGTCCGGGGTAACCAAATCCGTAAATTCGTCTTCGAGTTTTTTTAGTTCGTGCTTAAGTGAATCAAGGGCGGCATCGGAAATTTCGGGCTTATCAAGCACATGATATAAATAGCGGTGATGTTCAATCACCTTTTTTAATTTTTCTATGCGCTTTTTGGCCTCAACCTTGTCCATGTCAATATCTAACCTCCAGACCTCTTTCCACTCTTCTGCCGTTGCAAGGACTATGGCCGATCGAAGTTATAATCGTTTCGGCCGGATTGGATTTATCGACGGTAACGCTAACGCAAGAATCGTTGGTGAAGTCCAAATCAAACGAACTTGTAAGCGCCCCGCCCACAGACCGGCTTTGTCCGGCGCAAACTATATCCGAGGAGCTCGAGGTGGCAAAAGCGTTATTGACTCTGTCCCAGTACGACGCGCATTCGGCTCCGGAATCGGCGGCGTAAAAAGCAAACTGGGAATCCCGCCCTGTTCCGGAAAGCCGAACCTGGCCTATTATCAGACCGGAAAGACCGATACTTGAAGCAAGCATGGCCGAAATAAAAAGCACCGCAAATAATAATGTGAATCCCCGCCTATCGGCAGGCGTAGTTTTTTTCATGGCGCCGGTTTTCTCTGTGAAACTGAAGTTTGTAAGCTTATCTCATTTAAACCGGTCCCGACTTGCCCCGAGGATTTAATGTTAATTAAAACACGGGGCTGTATGTCGTCGTTTAACAAAGCTCCGACAACATAAAATTTTAACTCGTCTACCTTAATATCCGATGAGGTAAGTGGCTGGAAAATTATCCCGCCGTCCGAAGATTTTTGAATGCTTGAATCTATTTTTCTGTAGATTACCGTCTGTCCCAAGGCATTTTTGAAAGTCAAGGACGAAGAACCCGACAGGCAGTCCAAGGGCTCTGTCCCGGGATCTGTCCCGCAATGATAAGACCCGCCGGTGCGTATCTCTTTGGCCATCACCTCCATGGCAAAACGTAGATTATTCTGAATATTTACCGCGGATTGGATTTTCTTTTCTGAATTTTGCAGGCTTAAAAAAGAAGACGTCGCCAGCAAAATGGCCACGGAAAACACGCCTACCGCAACCACCATTTCAAGCAATGTAAATCCTCGGTTAAGCATAAAGTCAAAAAGATAAATTAAAAAGGCGTTCCTCCAAAACAAACTCTCTGGAAATCCCTCCTTGCATCCAAGAAATCTTTGAGGTTAGTTTTGTTTCGTAAGAAACAACTTGTGTTATGGCAACCTCTCTCGTAAAAACGGTTTCCGAGCCGGACAGATATCCGAAAATATTCGTTTCCGGATCGAATTTTATTTTCGGGCAAGAGCCTCCGACGCAAGTTGTAATAGTGTCATTATAAGCGTCTATATAACAGCCGGATTCGCATCCGCCAAGACCAGCCAGCCAGTCGGCGCCGGCCATAACATTGCTGTCGCGTTTATTTCTTACGTATTCTACCGCCTCGCTCGCCAGAAAAAACGCCCTGATTTGATTAGCTGCTCCCGAAGACGAACGAACACCCAGAGAAGCGAGCGACAGCACTCCGGCAAGCGCCAGAGCCAAAATCGATATAGCCACCATGGTTTCAAGCAGGGTAAATCCTTTGCTCATAATCATTCAACGGACAGCTGTCCGGTTGTCCAAATTATAATTTTTTTTTCTTCTCCGGTCGAAAGGTTTATCACTATCGCCACATCCGAATACGGCCCCTTGTCCGTCGATATGAATATATCGGGGTTCGGGCGCACATAGACCACATCAAGCCGGCTGATCGAACAGTCTCCCGGCGGACTGGATTTGAATCCCGCGCAAATTCTTGAGACGGCGGGCAAGCCGTTAATCATAAATTCGTCGGCTTTTTCCTCCTCACCGTCATAAAGGCGGTCGGAATCCAAATCGGCGAAAAAAACATAGGATTTTGCCGGAAAAGGAGATTCGAAGCGCAGGCCGTAGGCCGGGAAAAAACCGATCCCGAACTCGCGAACCGCGAGTGCCGCCGATTCGGTTTGCCTGAAAGACGCGGCTATCGCCTGAGCTGTTCGCGAAAGTTCAAGGCGCCTCGAAAACTCTGGAAAATCCGCCAAAACTATGGCGGAAATTATAAGTGAAATGCTTATTGTTACGACAAGCTCCACAACGGTGAACCCGGAAATAAACCGCTCTCTCATTCGTTTATTATAGCAAAGATAAGTACCAGAATATAATTTTCTCTCCCCACAAATACGCCGCAAGGCCTCCCGCGGACAAAAATGGAGCAAAGGGCATTTGTGTTTTAAAACCAGCCGACCTGTTTGAGAATTTATATAGAAGACCCAAAAGGGCTCCGAGCCAAAAAGACATGAAAAACGCAGCCAAAGACAACGGCCAGCCAAGCATGATCCCCAAAGCTAGAGCGAGCTTGGCGTCTCCGAAACCCATCCAGCGGCCACCGGAAACAAACCACAGGACGCCAAAAAAAAGGAATAAACCAAAACCAGCGGCTAAATTTTCAATTATCAATTTCAAATTATCCATTAAATTCCAATTTACAAAACCCAAAAACAAAACAGCGGTTAAAATTGCGAAATAAACAAGCGGATTGGGAATAATTTTATGACGGATATCGTAGACGGAAATGACCAAAAGAAGCCAGAAAAACAAAACAGCCGTTATGGTCAGAGCCGGGCTCTTACCAAGCTGGTAAGAGCCCGGCTCTGACCAGAGAAGTAAAAACAGCGCTCCGCTTGCCAATTCAACCGCCGGATACTGCCAAGAAATTTTTGACCCGCAGCTTCGGCATTTCCCCCGCAAAGCCAAAAAAGAAACCACCGGAATAAGTTCAAACCATCTTAAGTTCCGTCCGCAGTAAAAACAGCGCGAGCCTCCAAAAATCAGAGACTCGCCGGTATTCAGGCGAAAAACAATAACGTTGGCAAAACTTCCGAAAATAAGGCCCAAAACAAAAACCGCAATCTGTTCCATTATTAAAATTCTAACACTAAAAACACGGAAATCCCCCGCTTGGGGGGATTTCTTCCGCTAAATACAGCCCAAAAACTTTCCTACGGAGTTACGTCGTAACAAAAACGGGTTGTCTCATCAGAACAGCCGTCTTCCACCGGCGGGATGCCCGATTCGGCGCCCTTGACCACATCTCCGTCAAAATCACGATCGCTTTTGAGGGCCGGGTTGGTTGACTCTTCAAGATTTGCCCCTAGGTGGTAATAAAGGCAGGTTTCCGCCGAAGCCTCATCGCAATCTCCAGCCGCCTCAATAGTTGAGGAAATATACGAGTTGTACAGATAATCAATCTGTCCGACCGGATCTTTTGGTTCCGAAGCAATGAAGTCGGGAGCCAATTTGGACAAATCGTCGGGATATTCGCCCTTGGAGTCGGAATAAAGCTCGAGCGCCAGCTGAATTTGTTTTATGTCAGCCACGCGGCGAGCATCGCGGGATTTCTTTCGGGCGCTATTTAGAGAGGCAAGAACAACCGACGCCAAAACGCCTATTATAGCGATAACGACCAGAAGCTCAATCAGAGTAAAACCAGACTTTTTATTTGATTTAAACATTTTTTAAAGCTTAGAAAGATAAAAAACTTAATCGACCTTGAAACTTCGATACTTTAATTGTAAACCTTCGCGCTTTAAACGCAAAGCGGGGGTGTGCATAACGCTAAACCCCGGCCGATATGCTGTAAATGGGTACAAGAATCGCGGCGACTATTATTCCAACCCCCAAGCCGAGAAAAACGATAAGCGCGGGCTCAATAAGGCTGACCAGCCTTTCAAGGGTGTTGTTGACCTCCCTGGTGTAAAACCGCGAAAGCGTGGCCAGAATCTGATTCAGTTTTCCGGTTTCTTCCCCTATTTTTATCATTTGCGAAACAAGCTGCGGAACATCCTCGTATCTGGCAAGAGCGGAGGAAATGGGGGAGCCGGCTCTGACCGAGTCGCGCGCCTCTTTTATTATTTCCGAGTAAATTTCATTGCCTATCACATCCGCGGAAATCTCAAGGGATCTCACGACGCTTACCCCTCCGGAAAGAAGGGTCTGAAGGTTGTCGGCAAAACGCGCTAGATAAATCTGGCTATAAAGATCTTTAAAAACCGGTATGGAAAGCTGTATTCTAGACATTGATTTTCGTCCGGCGGGAGTCAAACGGTAACGCCAGACGAAAATCACGCCCAGAGCCGCCAAGACAAGAAAGAAAACGCCGAAGGTTCTTAAAAATTCCGAAAGGCCTATGACAACCTTGGTATAAATCGGAACATCCTGCTGAAGGTCGAGAATTATCGAGGACAGCTTCGGCACGACCACGACCAGCATGATTGTGACCACAACCAAAAATACACCCAGGACAAACCCGGGATAAATCAGAGCATTGCGGGCCTTGGATGTAAGATCGTAGGAACGCTCAAGATAGTCGGCAAGATAATTCAGAATTTCATCCAGTTTTCCCGACTCCTCTCCGGAACGGACCATTTGGATATAAAAGTTGGAAAAAATATCGGGATGACGGCCGAGAGCCTGTGAAATAGGGAGCCCTCCTTGTATGTCGTCGGCGACGTTGGTCAATTTAACCTTCAGTGTGTCGCTGGACGCTTCAGTAATCAAAATCCTTAAGGCATCGACCACCGGAACCTTGGCCGAAAAAAGTGTCGCCAGCTGTCTTGAAAATATTACAACATCGCGGTCTTTTACTTTCTCAAAATAAGAAACAAATTTTTTCCATTGGGGCTGGCGTTCTTCGGACGACTCAAGTTTTACTATTATTAGGCCTCTCCTTTGAAGGGAAGAGACGGCCAAATCGTAGCTCGCGGCCTCGATGGTCCCCGTCTTTTGGGCGCCGTCTTCTGTCCTTGCCTGATAATAAAAAATCATGTTTATCCTGTCAGGTGTTCTAGGCTTTTAACATTCAGCGAATAGGCTCTGGCAGTCTCCATGGTAATCTCGCCTCTTCGCACCAGATCTATTAGCGACCGGTTCAGGCCAACCATGCCAGACTCTGAGCTGGTTTCGATAAACAAATCTATTTCGTGGATTTTATTTTCGCGTATAAGGTTTCGGATTGGAGTATTGGCAATAAGCAGTTCGTAAGCCGGAATCCGGCCTCCGGAAATCCTTGGCACAAGCCTCTGGGAAAAAACCCCCAAAAGAGTGCTGGCCAGCTGTGTCCGTATCTGGTTTTGCTGGGACGAAGAAAATGTGTCAATAATACGGTCTATGGTCTGGGAGGCGGAGTTCGTGTGAAGCGAAGAAAAGATAAGGTGTCCGGTTTCCGCGGCGGTTACGGCGGTGGCTATGGTTTCGGGATCGCGCATCTCTCCGATCATGGCAACGTTCACGTCCTCCCGGAACATGGCCCTTAAAGCAGACGCAAAATCAGGGGTGTCCCGGCCAATTTCGCGCTGGTCTATTATGGACTTGTCCTGGGTAAACAAATACTCAATCGGATCTTCAATCGTTATTATGTGCTCGGCCCGCTCGTGATTTATTATATCAACCATGGAGGCAAGCGTAGTTGACTTGCCGTGCCCGGTTGGCCCGACAACCAGAAAAAAACCCTGTTCGTTCCTTGTGAATTCCGAAAGCATCGGGGGCAAGTTCAGGTCGGCAATACTCTGTATTTCAACCGGAATAAGGCGAAACGCCGCCGAGATAAACCCGCGCTGGACAAAAACGTTTACCCTAAAACGAGCCTTGTCTTCGTAGGAGTATGACAGGTCTGCGGTCTTGTTTTTTAAAAATTTTTCTTTTTCTTCGGGACCGAGCATGGAAAAAACAACATTCTCAATATCCTGTGCGGTCAAAACCGGATGTTTTACCAAAGACACAAGGTCTCCGGAAATCCTCAAGGTGGGGTGACGGCCGACGGAAAGATGCAAGTCGGATGCTTTTTCCTTGGCCACAAGCGCAATCAGATCCTCGAATTGTTTGCTGGTATCGCTCATTGCCCCAAAATAGCCTTAACTTTGCCGACTATTTCCGACGGGGTGTGGCGGGCCTTGATTACATAATCTTTGGCGCCAAGCGCCAGTCCCCTTTCCACATCCTCTTTCTGGCCGAGATTGGTTAAAATTACCACCAGCGCCTGCGGAACAAGGTGTTCTGATCGTGTCTTTTTTAAAAATTCAAAGCCGTCCATGCCCGGCATGACCACATCGAGGAGAATGACGTCCGGACTTAATCCGTTTTTTATCTTGTCCATGGCATCCGCGCCGGATGAAGCAACCTCAACATCAAAACCCGACTCGCGGAACTTCATCGCGTACATGTCGAGCAAAAACTCGTCGTCGTCAACTATGAAAATTTTCTTTTCCATATAAATAATTACGGCTACGGCCTGACGCTCTGCCATCCGGCGGATTTTCCGGAGACAGAGTCCGTCTCTAAATTATAATACAAGGTGTAATCGGAACCGTCCGCCGATTCGTAACAATAAACATGCGAACCCGCCCCCAGACAAGTCCCCGCGTAACCTCCCAACGGGTCCTGCGGCACGGCGGCTGTCGCTTCGTCCGCCAAAAGAGCCTGGGACAAACAGTCATCCGAACTGTTAATGACATTCAAAGCGCACACTGGGAACTGCCGACGGTTAACGTTGTAAACGTTCAGTGCGTTTTGCAATTGTTTTATTTCTTCCTCGCGTCTGGCGTCGCGTCCTCTGGTTTTTGCGTCCCGCAAAAAAACAAACACCGCGGACAAAATAAACGCGGCTATGGCGATGACCACCAAAAGTTCAACTATCGTAAATCCGTATTTGGCTGGTTTGTTGTTCATTATATTTGGGTTATTTGCTCAAGGCCGACTTGACCTTCTAAAACCTTAAGCATTCCGTCTTCGCGCATGGTAATCATCCCCTGGCGTCTTGCTTCTTGTTCAAGAGATTCCGGACCCGGATCGGTTAAAATAACCTTTTCCAGCTCTTTTGATGCGGTCAGCACCTCAAAAACTCCGATGCGGCCTCTTGTGCCCTTGGGACAAGTCGCGCTTGCCTGCGCTTCATAAATCTCCTTCGGCATCTTTATCCGGCTTCTGGTCGGCTCGGGAACATTTTTCAGCTCCGACTCCAATTTTTCTTTCAGGCTTCCGGCAACCTTCATCGGCCGGCGGGAATCGGGACAAAGAGTCTGCACCAGACGCTGGGCTATCACCGCAACCAAAGTCGGCGCGATCAGGTACCTGTCTACACCCATGTCTATCAGCCGTGGAATCGCGCCAATGGCGTCATTGGTGTGAAGCGTTGATAGCACAAGATGTCCGGTAAGAGCCGCGTGAATCGCGAGAGCCGCGGTTTCTTTGTCGCGGATCTCGCCTACAAGTATTATATCAGGGTCTTGGCGTAATATAGAACGAAGGCCGTTTGCGAAACTGTACCCTATCTCGGGCCTGACTTGAGACTGGTTGACCCCGGTCATGTTGTATTCAACCGGATCTTCAAGACTGACTATGTTATAGCGATCATTGTTTATTGTCTGAAGCATCGCGTAAAGCGTCGTTGTTTTACCGGAACCCGTGGGACCGGTCAGAAGTATCAAACCATGAGGCTGTTTGAGAGCACTTGAGACTTCATCAAAGTTGCGTCCTTCGAGACCCACCTTCTTTAAATCAAGGATGGTGCTTTCGGGGTCAAGAATCCTTATGGCCACCTTCTCGCCGAATGTCGTAGGCAGAGTTGAAACCCTGAAGTCAATCTCTCGGCCTTCAACTTTTGCCGAAAAACGGCCGTCTTGGGGCTTTCTTTTTTCGTCCAGTTTCATGTTGGTCATTATTTTCATTCTGGAGACTATAGATTCGTGCATACTCAAAGGCAGAAGCAGGCTTGTGTAAAGAATGCCGTCAACCCTGAACCTGACTCTAAGCTTATCTTTGGCCGGCTCAATATGAATATCGGATGCCCGTCCTTCCGTGGCGTGTTTTATAATGACCGCGACCATCTTGGTGACCGGAGCCTCTTCGACGAAAGTCCCCTCGCGCAGCATTTCGCGCGCGGTTGATGTGGGTTTTTCTTCCTGTAATGCCAGCTCAAACTCCGAAAGAACCTTGGTCACTTCTCCCCCAAGGCTTTTATATTCTTCAAGAATTGCTTGAAGGTCTTTGCCCGATATCGCATATATTTTAAAAGGGGCCCCTGTTTTGGAAGAAATAAATTTAAGCGCCTCCCTTGCTTCAACATCCGCGGGATCAACCATACCGACGCTCAAAGCCCCGTCTTTGAGTTCTAGCGGAGCAAGTTGGTAGTGGCGGGCCGATTCTTCGGGAATATATTTTAAAACTTCAAAACTTACTTTTCGTCCGCCAAGAGAATATGCCGGCACGCCGTAAGTTTCGCTTTTGGCTTTTATTATCTGGTCCTCGGCAATTCCTTCGCCCGACAACAGCGACTCCGGGGACGCGCCGGAAACAGACTCGTTTTTGATTCTTGCGGCCCCTTCCTGGCTTAAAACACCGCCCTCAACCAAACGGTCGATAAAAGATACGTCGGACATCAATTATCTCAAAGGCGCAAATGGGTTTGAGCGCCCCTTTGATTCGGGTAATAATATATTCGGCGTAAAATCCTGCAGGCTCTTATAGGCGGGGTCGTCCAAAACGGCGAGATCAAACTTCAGCTGTTCAAGAGATTCTAAAAGCTTGAGCAGACTTTGCGAACCGACGGCGAGGCCGGATGAAGACGCCAGACTTACGGCGGGTGAAGGAGCGGAAGTAAAAAACCGGTACCACATGAAAGCCGTGCCCAGAACGGCCGCGACTATAAGAACAAGGGAGATAACGGAACGAAAGTTGGTCATATTATTTTTGAAAATAAACCCCTGCTTCTAAACTGAAGTCATAAAAATTGTCCCTGCCGGAAGAAAAAGATATTCTCTTCACATCAATCAGCCTTAAACTTTTTTCAATACGCTGTAAAAAAGCGTAAAAATTTTCGAAGCTGCCGGAAACCGACAAGATCAGCGGCGCTTCCGGGGTTTTTTCTTCGGCGGAGCCCATGTTTATGCTTTTAAGCAGAAGTCCGCTCTCGTTGGTAATATTGGCCATTTGGACCACAAGGGCGCCGGAATTGACGGTTTCGGGAAGAAAGTTTTTTATTTTCTGAAGTTCGCTTGCCGGTATGGAGTTATAGTTGGAAAGCAGCGCGTCGCGGGTTTTACGAAACTGGTTTAACCTAGTTATGACCGATTCATAAGCGTTTTTTTCGATACCCAAAGCCTGTATGTCCAGCCACAAATCCCCGGCCCAAAAGAAAAGGATCGCCACTCCCGCCAGCAACAAAAGAATTGAAATAATTAAACGCATTTTAGTCGGAAACGGGTTTATACGAAATAAGTTCGGCCTCGGGCGTGAATTTTACGCTGAAATTCACAAACCCTTCGGAAGTCAGGGAAAAATTCGAAAATAAAACATCTTTAATCAGACGGCTTTTTTCAAAAACAAGGGACTGCTGTGCAAGCGCGGCGTAGGATTTGGCGGTTCCCGACATTTGCACCGACTTTTTGTCGTAAGAAAAATTACTGAAGCTGGCGTCAAAAATCGTGTTGGCCTTCAAAAAATCAAAAAGCTGCGATAAGGCAACGTGCTTATTCATTGAAATCTTGACCGAGTCAAGAGATTTGGCGGTTGCCTGAAGCTCTAAAATAAGAGAGGGCTCGAATTCGCTCTCGACTTTTTTTAGATCATCGGAAAGCTTCGCGATCCCGGTCTCAAGAAAACCCCGGTAAAAAAACAATCCAAAAGACAGCATGAGCGAGAGTATGAAAAAAACCGAAGAAAGACCCATAAGCCACCCCAAGCCTTTGCTTGAATAAATTTGCTTTACTGCTTCCGTTTTTGGAATAAATGACGATATTTCCGGCATATGTTTATTTTAACCCGCGAATCCCTAATCCGATAGAGTTGGCAAAAACCGGCCCCGCCTCTCTCACCGCCGGCTGAACCAAGAGCGGATACTCCAGGCGGTTAAACGGCTGGCCCAGCGATGTCTCGAGTCCCAGGCGCTGGGCCGTTTTCTCGGCCAAGCCCCTCATGGCCCCTCCTCCTCCATAGAGTATCACCCGGCTTACCGACCTGCCCGACTTCCGCCGGTAGTCCGTTAGCAGGCGTCCGGCCTCCCCTAAAAAGTTATCCACATGAGGCTCAAGAACGCTTTTGAGTTCCTGGTGCTCGGGATTCGGCGAAAGGCCAATAGCCCGTTTCATTTCTTCGGCCCGGGCAAAATCTATGCCAAGAGCTCCGGAGACCGCGTCGGTCATGGACTGCGCTCCGCGCTCGTACACGAATACCGCGCGCACTATTCCATAGTCTACGACGGTCATCTTAACAGAGGATGCGCCGACATCGATTAAAAGAATGGGCGCCAAGTCGTTTCCCACAAGAACGCGGGCCGCGCTGAATATTTCTATTTCAAAAGCCGAAATTTTAATGCCCGCTTCCGACATAAAAGACCGGTACTTTTCTATTACTTCGTTATGAATCGCGACCAAAAGCACCGACATGACTTTTCTTTTTTTGCTTAAAGAGTCCTCCTCGTTGGCCTCCTCTCCGGCTTTAAATGTCTCCGGTATGATCCACCAGTCTATCAGCACTTCCGAAAGAGGGACGGGGATATATTTGCGCGCTTCAAACTTTATGGCTTCTCCCATTTCTTTTTCGCTCATAAGGGGCATCTCGATTGTGGTAACGAAACTGGAGCGGACCGGCACTCCGACAATTGCCTCCCTGGATTTTGCCGACGTTTCGCGAAGCAGATCTTTGACTGCTTCGGCGGCTTTTGCCTCAACGATCCTCGTAACTCTCCCAACTTCGGCTCCGCCGTAAGGCCCAATAGCCAGTTCGCCGTAATTCATGAGGGATGCCCGCTCCTGACGCTTCCGAAGTTCCACCAGCTTTATTGAAGAAGAACCGAAATCAATACCCAAAACGCTTTCAGCCCCTTTTTTCCAGGGCCAAAAGCTGGTCGGAAGCTTCAAGTTCTTGAAAAACGATAAATCCGGCATGCATCATGTAGGCTTTGCCTACTTTATTATATCATAGGATAATTTTAGATAATGCACTCGTTTATCCACAAACACCTGAATGCCTTGGCCGATATTTTTTATCCGAAAACATGTTTTGGATGCTCAAAACACGGTAAATATCTCTGCGATTCATGCAGGCAAGATGTCATTGAACCCGACATAAATTATCCGAAAAACGCCGATTTTGTCCTGACATCCGCTTCATACCGCCATCCGGCGATGAAAAAGGCTTTGCGCAAGCTAAAATATGATTCGGCATCAGACATTGCGGGAGAACTTGCGGCCATTTTGGCCAAAGATTTAGCGCCGTATTTAAAATACGCCCAAGCTCCAATAATCACAGCAATCCCAATGACCGAAAAAAGAAGAAGGACGCGCGGGTTCAACCAGGCCGAGCTTTTGGGCCAAAAGCTGGCCGAAAATCTTGCTTTGGAATACCGCCCGATGCTGGTAAAAACACACGAAACGAAACCCCAGGCCGAGATTGAAAATAAAAAAGAAAGGCTTGAAAACGTTAAAAATGTTTTTGCGCTGAAAAAAGATGCCCGTGTTCCGCCGTTCGCCGTAATCGTTGATGATATTTATACCACCGGCGCGACAATGAACGAGGCCGCGAGTGTTTTAAAAAAATCCGGTGTCAAAAAAATAATCTGCGCAGCTGTCGCGAGGTAAAACAAAAAACACGAAGATTTTGGGTCTTCGTGCTAAATTTGTTTACTTGTTTGCCGGCACGAATTTGGTGCCGGCGGGACAATCTTCTTTTTTATCAACAAAGAAATTTCCCACCAAAGATTCTAGTTTGATTGTAATTTCGGTAAGTTCTTTTTTAAGTTCCGACTTTGTTTTTTCGTCAATCTCTTTTCCGTTATTTTTCGCTATTCTTAAAATGCCTTCCACTATTTTATCAAAGTCGGCAAAAACATTTGATTTTAAGAAACATTTCGGGGTTCTGCCTTCATGATCAGCCAAAGCGGGTGGGCTAAATAAAAACGCCGAGACCAAAATGACAGCCAAAATTCGCGCCATCTTCATTCCTCGCCCCCCTTCTTCTCTAATCCGCCTCCTGCCTCTGTTTTGAGGGTATCAAACACAGAATTTTTGTCAACAAAGTAAAGAAATGTCCGAGAACATGGCAAGAGAATATCCACACACATATTCACATATTCAGTAAAACATATCCAGCAAACACCCAAAAAGGTCAGATGTTTCTGCTTTAGCAGAAACATCTGACCTTTTGTTTGCGCTTAAAAAAACAAAAATCAGTAAAGTTTAAATTTCTTTTTGAGTTCCGCTTCGTTGGTAATATATTTTGCTTTTATGTACCGCACATATTTCCCGACTTCAAAAAATTCAGCCACAAAATCAATCTCATCTTCGCATTCATAAGGAGACACAAAAACACTTCTTTGAAACTCCAACAGGCCCAACTCTTTGACTTTTTTGCGAAATGCCTCTCTCGCCGGCTTATTTTTTTCTGGAATATCATAAATAATAATATGCCAATCTCCCTTCCAAACCTTTGGTTTTTTGATTTGCATATTTTCAAACTCATATTTAAGAACTCTTTTTCGGCCGTTTTCCGTAAGAATAATCGTGGTCGTGCCGTCATTATTATCTCTAAAATCAACCAGCCTGTCCTCGTAAAACTCGCGAATTCTTTCCCAAAGATGCCGTCTATTGATTTCTTTCCAGTCATGCGCGCAGACCTTTAATATTCTAAAATATCCGTTTGGTGAACGAGAAAAACCAAGCGCAAGACCCGTTGCCAGCAGCAACAAAATTCTTTGCTTTAAAATTTTCTTATTAGCCATGAATTTATAACCTTATATTTATTATACTCTCATGTTATGCTCTAATGTAAATGGTCAGATAATCAAGCGATAGCAGAAATATCTGACCTTTTGTTAAAACAATAAACCATTAAAACCGTGGGTAGAACAACGAAAAAAAATAAATAAAATGGTCAGATAAAGTTGCTATCGCTTATTTATCTGACCATTTTAAAAGGAGCCGGAAAGGAAGGAGGGTCGTCATGAAGGTGGTATTTGAGTTTCCCGACCATGCCGATTATCCCGTGCACGGTCTTTCAAAAGAAGAATGGGAAGAAAGGGTTTTGGAAGCGTTCAAAAAGGTACGATGTGGACTGGGTTCTGCAAAAAACTACATAAGTTATTTTTCTTTAAAATTAATTTTTGGACACGAATCTTTCTATTTGAGCTTCTCCGTAAAGTGGAATCGTCCATGGGAAACAACAGGAAAAGAGGTGGAGATATTAAATTCGGTGAGTTTGGAAAGCTCTGAAATGGCTGCTCGCGAAATGCTTAACAACATACTTTGCAAAATAAGAGAAGATGCGGCAAAGGTCGGCGACATGGTCGCCGAATTACAAAAAGCAATTGGCGCGGAAAAACAATAAATAAAAAATCGCTCCGACGAGCGTCGGAGCTTTTTTCTTGTGCCATTTTTAATTATGTTAATCCGCCCAAATTCCTATCAACAAAAACAACAAGATCACCCACAGCGCAACCTGTATAATCCCCAATAACCACACGCCAAGTCCGAGAAGAACTAAATTCTGCCAAAACCCTTCGGGCGAAAGAAGGTACTTTACGAGCAGATATATCCATATCGGCATGTGCACCAAAACCACCGCGATAGAAGAAAAATAAAATTTTACAAGATTTTCCACAGCCATTCCTCCATTCGTTTGTCTGACAAGAGTATAAATCCGCTGACGGCAAAGGTCAAGACACCCCCTTCTTTTAAGCGTTATCCAAAAGTGAATGTAAACACGCGCAGACCATGGCTTTCAATAATAATTTCAAGCGTGTGCTCTTCTGAATCAAGACCCGCCGCCAAAGTATAAAGCTGGTCCTTTTGTATAGTTACAAATCCATTCTCATCAACATCCTTGCCGGGCGTTTGAATGGCTCGCCCGTCAATAAAAATCTTGGCGCGTACAGCGTATTCGGCGCTTGCAACCATATAAACGTATTGGGCTTTATAACGGAAAATTATTTTTGCCGGCCCTTTATTTTCGGCGTATTCATTTGTAATGTCCCATTGCCCGCCAAGGTAGAGTGTGTTTGGGGAAATGTTTTTCGGTTCGGTAAAGCTTTGTACTCCGCGCCTTCCGGCGGTGCCGTTTCCAAGAAGTTCGTTACGAGACGCTCCGAAATAAATTTCCGGCGAGCCGGCATTGGTTCGGAGCGTCGCCCCGATTTTTTCGGGAGAAACAATTTCTCCCCCAACATCTTCACCAATGCCGAGGCGCGCGGTCATTTGGCGGCAAATTCTTTAACCCAGATTTTCCGTCAAAAAGCTCTTGAAATGTAGCGCAAAATAAGGGAATTTGACCGCTACTTTCTAAAACTACTGGCGGTGACGATTGGCGGAACTTTGAACCGATTTCACATCCCAGAACAATAGTTTCTTTCAATCGTATAGATAGAATTGTGCGGGCATTACGAAGAATTCACAAAGAAAATCCGGCCTCGTTTGACGTTCCGGCCTTTGCACAAAAAGTTTACTAAGATTGCACTTCCCTCTGTATCTATAGTTTGAGAGAGAAAACAATAGACATCGGCAGGAGTGCGGCAACAATTTGGAGCGCCAGAATAAACAGTACCTGTTTTGGTGCACGCGGCAACCATTTGACGGCGAAAAATCCGACCGCGAGCGGTTCAAACACAAGCCACAGCTGGAAAAGATGCGCCGCCGTTCCCTCATCTTCATTTCGGACAATACCAAAGATACTGATGCAAATAACCAGATACGCAAAAAAGATAAGCGGAATTGCTATTGGAATCCAGGCGCTCGGTTTTTTTATTATTGAGTTCATGAATTTATTTTTTGGGCATCTGTCATTAAAATACTTTATCACCCTGAAAATAAATAAGCCACCTAGCTGGTTCATTGCCGGCTCATTTACAACATCCTTACAAACTTGAGTTTGTAAGGATGTTGTTTGACAGATATTTCATTTCCCAACTGGCGGGGGCACTGCGATTCGAACTAGTTCGGTCGTCCTATTGCCATCGGCAGAAAAAGTGTCTAAAAATCTTAATTTTTTATTCCGCAGCGCGATAGGATTCGAAAGAATTTACGCTAGGACATTCCCGATCTTCGTTTTGAGCTCTCTTTCGAGCTCTTCGGGAGTATCTGTTCCGATGCGATACACCTTCCGATTTTTTAGAGAAATTTCCACGGCATCAAACCCGGAAACATTGTAGATCCACATATACGGCCAAAACCACACCCTGATACCCCAGCCATAATACCAGTGGTTTTTCACGGCTTTAACCGATATAATTTCGGCAAGGGAAAATTTCTTTCTGAAAATGCCGTAGCCGAATTTGATCCGAATAAATTGTTCGTCAACGGATGTTGTCAGCGTTACAAACGATGCGAGAAAAAACAGAATTAATACCATTATGGCGGTAACGGCAAAATTTGTTCCGGAGTCAACCGAAGGAGGCTCGGCCCGGGCTGTAATCTGAAGCCACGCAAAAAAAACCAGCACGGCCAGTGTAATAACCAGCATCGGGTATCCTATTTGCGTATGTTTATAGAGGGCCATAGATGGCGATTTAGGTTTTTCTTTTAGAATCAGCCCAAAGCGACAATACGCCCAAAGCCAAAAAGAATACCACTTCTATCCAGTGCTGTTTTTGAAACGCCTCAAAAAGAGCCATTCCAAAAAATATTATGAATACTGTAAGATTAACGAATTTATATTTCCCCATATTTATATTTTAACAAACTTTTCTTTAGCAACGAATCTCTTTCATCGAGCGTCACGGTCTCGCTAACGTCATCAGTGAGTCGGTTTTCGATAGCGAAAATCGTCTGCGGAGGCGAGAGCCCTTCGCCCTGCTCAGGATCTTCGCTGCGCTTCGAGATTCGAACCTCTGTGGGGCTTTTTAAACCCCGACGGTTTAGCAAACCGTTTCTGTTGTTTTGACCGCTACTTGGTCAAAACCCTGGGCGCTTTTATAGACACAAGGCGGAGGCGAGAGGATTCGAACCTCTGTGGGGCTTTTTAGACCCCGACGGTTTAGCAAACCGTTCCGTTAAGCCTCTCCGGCACGCCTCCGCCTTGTGTCCAATGCAATGTGCGCCCCTGAAAAGCAAAGCAATTTGCTTTTCACCCTCTTCGGCACGCCTCCGTAAAATTTCAGTTCTTGTTTATTCTATGTTTTTTAAACGATTTTATCAATATTAAAATTTAGCAAGAAAAAACAATGTGGTTGTAAGCTGTTGAGCCATTATACAAATTTGACTTTTTCAATAAAAAATGCTAATATTATTGCGGTTTGAAAAGCGCTGAAACCGACCAAAAACCCGTTCACAAAGCGCGTTAATCTCGTGCGACACAGGAGGATTGAAATGAAATTCGTCCCGGTCATTGAAAGCGCCCTTTATAACCCTCGCGTGGCAAGTAAACCGTTTTGGCGCTCGTCCAATCCGGCCGAGTGTCTCAAACTGCTTTTGGCGATATGCCGTTCGGGTATGCGTTTCTGC
>Ga0155692_108_pt1 | contig 19612 bp, 21 predicted proteins | sample RifCSPlowO2_01_FD_107349 | JGI IMG/M metagenome (GOLD analysis project Ga0155692, IMG submission 107349) | Candidatus Niyogibacteria bacterium RIFCSPLOWO2_01_FULL_45_48 | reverse complement strand
ATTTCCTTGCATTTTTCTCGCGCCTCCTCCCCCCACCCCTCCGCCGCGAAGCGGAAAAAGAAATGGAAAGGAAATTTTTGGTTTTGCTTCGCCGCTACTAATTCAGCTTATCACAATAATCTAAAATGGTATATTCCACTTTCGACTATATTATGTTAATATCTATATGTCGAAGAAATACCAAGCAAAATATCAACACCTTACCGCAAAACTCCGTTCCGCTCGCCAAGAGGCAGGTTTAACGCAGGTACAGGCAGGAAAACTATTGAAGAAACCTCAAGCGTATGTTTCCAAGATAGAGCGAGGCGAGCGTGGAGTTGATGCGGTAGAATTAGCGGAGTTTGCGAAAGTTTACAATAAAGATATTAATCACTTTATAAAATAATTATGACTGAGGAAGAACAAAAAGCAGAAGTGGCACAAAACCCCGATACTGAAAAATTGTGGAAGAGGTTCAAATCCTACTTTTGGGTTTTGTTCGTCCTTCACTTAATCCCAAAAGGTTTTTCTGGTATTGAAACAACTACCAATGAACAAGCCACAACTTTATTTTTTGTAGCTCTCGGGATCACGCTCCTTGTTGCGCTTGGGATGGTCATAAATGTCGGACTCCATGCCTATCTTTTCTCAAAAAAGAAAGTGTATGCGCTACTCGGTCTTTTGGGTTTGTGGTGGGCTGGCGTGGTTGGGATTGCTCTTGCTTACTTTGCTGTACAGTGGGTTTACTACAAATCAATCAACAAACCCTTTCCTTTGTCCACAAAAATAATTGGTGGTGCGTTGGCAATTATTTCTCTATTGTTGATGTTCTCTTTAGGCAGTACGTTCTTTTCTCTCTCGGGAATCAGCAACGATAGCACCAGCACTACTAGTCAAACTCAAGAGTGGGCAACAATAGAAACACGACGCGGCGATTTGAGTGTGTTGCTACCGAGCAATCCGGTGTATGAATCCGACAAAACTCAAAATACGATAGAGCACTATGCCTACACTGCCACGGATAGCGATGGAACAATTTATTTAGTCAAATACGAAAATTTTGCTGAAATAGCGCGAGAAACGGGAGTAGACCTCGTCGGCGCACCTGATAGTCAAAAAAGAGATGTCCTGAAAGCCTGGGCTGATTCAGACATGGAAGAATTTGATGTACAAAATCTTTCGAGCGAATTTAAAACTGTAAAAGGGTACCCCGCTATTCAATACACAGGAAAACTTATTGACGGCAGGGAGTCAGTAAATCTAAAAAGTGTATTGGTGTTGATAAACGAAGCGATCTACTCATTCGTTGTTTTGTATAAAAATGGGAATAGCGAACAGCTCGACCGTGTTGTAAATAGTGCCTCTTTTAACTCTCTTGGTCTATGAAAAAATTACTAAAACTTCTTTTTGTCCGCCGACAAGAAACCAAGGATAAATGGTGGCACAGACTTGCGCTCGTTCTCATATACGGAAGTACCATTGTTGGGGCAATTTTTCTCGGCTCATTACTCATAACGGAAGAAGCTGATAATTGGGTGACCAAATCTTATACAGCGTACAGTTTTGAAGAGGGATATGAGACTGCACAAGGCAAAGAAATGGATTGCAAGTTTTCTGTCTTGGAGTTGAGTCGTTCGCCTGTTTCTTTCTTCCGGTGTGGTGATTTTTCTGATACCACAGAGTTTTTGGAAAAATATTCGCGGGCGCGTGGGACTTATGCGCACCTAGAAGAACTTCGCCTGCCTCGAAGTGAGTCGGGATTGTACTTGCCCGTTGCAGACAGACAAGGAAAGAAAACCGATGAGCAAATAATGGTTCAGTTGATACAAGACGGTGAACTCGACAACATCAAAGTGAAGCAGACCGCTTCTTTCGACCATGTTTCGTTTTTCGGAAACTGGGGTATATATCTTCTGATTGTCTTGGGGTGGTTAGTATTTTGGGAGTCGATAGTTTATAGAACACTTCTTTTTATTGTATATGGAAAGAAAAATGATTGATTACTAAATCATGGCGAAGGACGATAAAAAATTACCAGAAGAAGGAAGCACCCCGAAAATTGTACGGGGTGCTTTGCAAGTAATCGGTGGAGCCGTTCCTTTTGCTGGGGGTTTATTTTCTGCGGCGGCGGGGGCGTGGTCGGAAAATGAGCAAGAGCGAGTAAATAAATTTTTCCGACACTGGATAAAAATGCTTGAGGATGAAATTCGAGAAAAAGAGAGAACCATTCTCGAAATTATGGCTCGGTTAGATATTCATGATGAAGAAATTGCTAAAAGATTGGAAAGCAAAGAGTATCAATCGCTTCTCAAAAAAACATTTCGGGAATGGTCTGGCGCGGAAAGCGAAGACAAGAGAACTTATATCAGAAACATTCTTGCAAACGCCGCCGCTTCGTCCATGACGAGCGACGAAGTCGTTCGTCTCTTTATCGACTGGCTTAAAATGTATTCCGAGCTTCATTTCAAAGTTATCGCTGTAATTTATAAGCATGGAACAAGCGGGGTTTCTCGTGGTGGCGTGTGGAGTGATTTAGGAAAAGCGGAAGTTGCAGAAAATTCTGCTGACGCAGATTTGTTCAAGTTGCTTTTCCGAGATTTGAGTACTGGTGGAGTAATAAGACAACATCGTGAAGTTGATTACTACGGAAATTTTGTTCCGAAAACTCCACAACGCCGTCCGAAAGGATCGGGTCCAAAACCCGTTACCTCTGCGTTTGACGATGAAGATTCGTATGAACTTACGGAACTCGGAAAGCAATTTGTTCACTACGCAATGACGGATTTGCCACTAAAAATTGAGTACAAACCCCAAAGCGAAACTGATTCTGCAAGTCCCGCGTGATTCAAGGGAGCCATCCCCGCCGTTTTATAATTTTTCCTCAAAACGGCGGGGATGATGTGTGCGCACGGGAGGGAGGGGCAAACACATATAGGATTTGTGCCTCGCCATTCCTTAAAGAATTTTGTATGGCGAGGCTCCACTTTGATGAGTTGGTACTTCCGCCGTCGAAGGCACAGAGTTTAGAGTTACCACCAAACGCGGATACGAGAGCGCCTCGGTCGCCGTGAGGGCGGAGAAAAGAGCAAACAAAAATGTTAAAATAAGATTGCTCTTTTCGGAGACTGAAACGGCGAAGCAAAACCAAAAATTTCCTTTCCATTTCTTTTTCCGCTTCGCGGCGGAGGGGTGGGGGGAGGAGGCGCGAGAAAAATGCAAGGAAATTTTTTGGTTTTTGCACACGCGAGTCCGCGAGCGTGTCCGAGGCGCATTGGTTCGTATCACCACGCAATCGGAGCGTACGAGGCAGTTTCAAGCCACCACGCGCTCGGCGCGTGCGTCAGTCGTCCTCCGGATGCTCGCCAAAATAGGTTCGAATGTTGTACAGTAAAGACCGCCATGTACGGGAGAAAGCACGTGTGGGGAAACCCACCGAGCGTTCAAATCGCTCCGCCTCCGCAAAACACAAAAACCCCGAGAATCTCGGGGTTTTTTACTTGAAATACGGTTTGATGAGGTATATGCACATTGAGGCATATACACAGGCGCATTTGTCTGTGGGATAATAAATACAGCGAGTTCCTAAAAAGGAGTTTGGAAATGCCGTTTACGGAAAAAGACGTCGGGGAGGAGGCGCTTGCTCGAGTGATTCTTGGATTTGGCCCGAACGAACATATCTCCAGACAAAAATTAAATCGAAAGCGAATCAACCTTACTATATCTTGGCATCCGAAACGCGATTCCAAAGAAGAGGCCATACGTTCCAAGGTGATAAAGCTGGTTGACCGCTGTTATAAAGTTTTACTTCCTAAAGCCAAAGACTTGCCTGAACCAAAAACCGTCATATATGTTGGAGATTTACTGCAGGAACATCCGAGACCGGTAATTTTAAGAATATCCGTTTTGCTCCTAATCCTTTAAGCAAGTCCGCCTGTGAATAACGCGGGCGGTTTCTTTTTGTGTCAATGGTATAATGAATATATGGAAAACAAACCCAAAACTTCGCCCAAGGACTTCTTTTTGCACATTCTGGCGATGGTCGCGCTTTATGTCGGCGCGGGGAGTTTTGTCACCCTGATTTTTCAATATATAAACGTCATTTTTCCGGACATTTTGGAGAAAGGAAGTTATTATGCCCGTTCGGCTTATAATGCCATTCGCTGGGCTATATCCGTGCTCATGGTTGTTTTTCCGGCATATATTCTGACATCGTGGTACTTGGAAAAAAGTTACGCTCGGAATCCCGAAAAAAGAAATTTAAAAATTCGGAGATGGATTCTATATTTTACGATTTTCGCGGCCGCGATTATTATACTCGCTGATTTTGTGGCCCTGGTTTATAATTTTTTAGGCGGGGAATTGACGGTCAGGTTTGTTTTGAAATCATTCACCATATTCGCGGTGGCGGGTGCGGTCTTCGGCTACTATTTTTACGATATCCGCAAACATAAAACGGAATAATATGAAAATTTTTGTCTGGGGCGTAATAATCGTTGTGGTTGCGGCCGTTGTCGCCGGATTTTTCATTGTTGGTTCTCCCCAGACCGAAAGGATGAGGAAAATTGACGACCAACGCGTCTCCGATTTGCAAAATATCCAGTGGCAGATAGTAAATTTCTGGCAGTCCAAAAAACGTTTTCCAAAAGATTTAAATGAGTTAAAAGACGATATTTCCGGCTGGTTGGCGCCAGTTGACCCGGAAACAAAAAGACCCTATGAATATTTTCCGGGCGAAGGATTTTCGTTCACTCTTTGCGCCGATTTTACTCTTGAAAGCGACGAGGCGCAAACGGAAATTTTAAGATATCCTGTCAGCGCAGAAGAAAATTGGGCGCATCCGGCGGGCAGGCATTGTTTTGAACGGGTACTTGACCCGGAAAGATATCCTCCTTTTGAAAAACCGGTTCGTTCGCAGTAAACCGAACCGTCAAAACAAAACCCTCTTCTTTTCGGCTGTGGATAAATCAGCGTAAGTTTGCTAGATTTTAAATAAACATGACCACTCCGGTAGAACAAATAAAAGAAAAACTGGACATAGCGGAGCTTATCGGCTCCTATGTGAAGCTCCAAAAAGCCGGCGTCAATTTCAAGGCGCTTTGTCCTTTTCACACGGAGAAAACACCCTCTTTTTATGTAACGCCGTCTCGCCAAATCTGGCACTGTTTCGGATGCAACGCCGGAGGGGATATTTTCAGATTTGTTATGAATATTGAGGGGGTAGAATTTCCGGAGGCCCTGCGTATTCTTGCCGAAAAAGCAGGCGTGGTTTTGGAAAGACAGGATCCAAAAATCAGGAGCGAGCGAGCCCGGATTCTGGATTTGCTCGAATCAGCCGCATCATATTACGAAAAAAATCTGTATGAAAGAAAAGATGTCGGCGTGTACTTAAAAGAGCGGGGGATGGCCGGGGAGACGGCAAAGTCGTTTCGGCTCGGATACGCTCTCAATTCATGGGATGCCGCCCTCTCGCATTTACGTCAGGCGGGATTTAAACCGGAAGAAGTTGAACGCGCGGGGCTAGCCATAAAATCAGAAAAGGATTCGGGGCACTACGACCGTTTTCGCGCGCGTATCATGTTTCCTCTTTTTGACGGCGCGGGGCGCATAGTCGGTTTTTCGGGAAGGATATTCGAGAAAGACTTGTCCTCGGAAAACAAAGAAGCCGAGCCCGCCAAATACATCAATACGCCCCAGACCGTTTTGTATGATAAGTCCAAAATGCTTTACGGCTTTGACCGCGCAAAAACGGAAATCCGTAAAAAAAATTCGGCGCTAATTCTTGAAGGCCAGATGGATTTGATAATGTCTCATCAGGCCGGATTGACCAATGCCGTTGCGGTTTCGGGCACCGCTCTGACTCCCCAGCATCTCGTGAACCTTAAGAGGCTTTGCGATACGCTCATAATGTCTTTTGATTCGGACAGCGCCGGATTTGATGCCACCCAAAAAAGCGTTGATCTGGCCGTCGGCGCCGGATTTGAAATAAAAATAGCGCGAGTGTCGGGAGCAAAAGACCCGGCTGATTTGATAAAAGAAAATCCCCAAAACTGGTTTAAGGCCGTGGAGCAGGCAAGCCCTTTCGTCTCTTTTCTTCTGGAAACTCTGGCTTTAAAAAATCAGGACCCGCTTGTTTTCAAAAAAGAAGTCGGACGGGTGGCGCTGCCTCACATAGCCTCAATGCAAAGCGAAATAGACAAGGCGCATTGGGTTGGGGTTGTGTCCGCGGCTCTCAAAATGCGCGAAGAAAATCTGTGGCAGGAAATTTCGCGCCTGCGCCGGAAGTCTCCGCAAAAATCGGCGAATATCATCGGTTCCGCTCCAAAAATAAGAAGTCGCAGGAGCCTGCTTGAAGAAAGGCTGATAGGGCTTGCTGTTTTGAAAAAAGCCGACCTAAACTCCGAATTTGCGGGGTGCAATCCCGAATGGTTTTCATCCGAACGCCGCGGCATTTTTGAATCAATACTGAACGGAATTCCGTCCGAGGACCACTATGTCAAAAAACTGGCTCTTGAAGCCGAGGTGGTTTATTCCGCTCCCGACAAGCTCGCGGACGAGCTGAAATCTCTGATCAGGGAGCTTAAAAAGGAAAATCTTAGGGAAAAACTCACGGAGCTTGGCGACTCGGTAAAAAACCTGGAAATATCCGGAAATAAAGAAGAGCTGGAAAAAAAATTCAGCGAGTTCAGGGCGGTTTCGTCGGAGCTGAACTCGATTTAGCCCGAAACACACGAACTTGAAATTTTTGAGCGTTCGTGTAATATAAATATTTACATGCCAAAAAAACTTCAAACCAAAACCAAGAAGGCGGCAAAACGGCCGAAGTCCAAGTCTGTGAAGGCCGGACCCGCGAAAGCGCCGAAAGTTAAATCCGCGTCTAAGAAATTTTCGTCAAAAACCGAGTTTAGCGAGGAAAAAATCGCCGAGCTCATCAAGCGCGGAAAAATCCGCGGGTTTATAACTTACAGCGAAATCCTTTCCAAATTCCGTCACATTGAACGCAACGTCCTGTTTCTGGAGGACCTTTACAACCGTTTGCAGGAAGCCGGAATTGACGTTGTTGAAGGCAAAGACCTCCTGGAAGTTGAAGAAAAAAAACCGAAACAAGCCAAACTGCGGGAGGCATTAGAACATCTGGGAACTGACTCCGTCCAGATGTATCTTCGCGAGATAGGAAAAATCGCTCTTTTAACGGCCGATGAAGAAAAAGAGTTCGCCAAAAAAATAGAAAAGGGAGACGAAGACGCCAAAAACCGACTGGCTCTTGCCAACCTGCGCCTTGTCGTTTCTATTGCCAAGCGGTATGTGGGCCGTTCGCCTAATCTTACCCTTCTGGATCTGATTCAGGAAGGTAATATAGGCCTTTTTCGCGCGGTTGAAAAATTTGACTGGAGGCGCGGTTTTAAATTTTCCACTTATGCCACCTGGTGGATAAGGCAGGCCATAACCAGAGCTTTGGCCGATCAGGCGCGGACTATCCGCATCCCGGTTCATATGGTTGAGACAATTTCAAAATATCAGCAGGCCGTACGTAGGCTCACCCAGGATTTGGGGCGCGACCCGCTGGCAGAAGAAATTGCCGCCGAAATGGACGTGGAAGTCGAGAAAATACATCACATACAAAAAATATCCCAGGATACCATATCTATAGACGCTCCGGTGGGCGATGACGAAGAAGATTCGACTCTGGGCGAGTTTATTATGGATGAGACGATTTTGTCGCCGGAGCAGGAATCGGCCCGCAGGCTCTTAAAAGATCAGCTTCGCGAAATAATAACCGACCTGACGCCGCGGGAGCAGAAAATTTTAAAAATGCGTTTTGGCCTTGATGATTCAATAACTCACACTCTTGAGGAGGTGGGTAAGGAGTTCGGTGTCACTCGCGAGCGTATCCGGCAGATTGAAGCCAAGGCTTTGGAAAGAATCCGCCAGCACTCAAAATCCCACAAACTTGAGGGATATTAAAATTTGAAAATGTTAAGCGCTCCCGACTTGTTGGGAGCGCTTTTTGTTTCTTGTTTTTCTGTCTTACCCCCGTGAGCCCTCATCAACTATCTCGGTGCAGGGGTGCTTGGCAAGAAACTTCTTCACCTTACGATCCCAGTCGGCATTGCTCATAAACGGCTGCCGAACCAGACTTGCGTTGTTGCAGCCATATTTTCGGCAGGTCAGTCGCTCTAGCTGAGCGAGACCGGCCCGATCCAGCCTGACATCATGTGGCGGCCAGTTTTTTTTGCCCACGCAAATCTCGCACATCGTTTTTTCCTCCAAAGCGGAAGATAAGGATCCGGGGAACTGCTGTTTATGCCAATGTAGCACAAATTTATAACCTTGTCAATGTTTAGTTTGGATTCAAATTCTTCTAACTAATAATCGGCAGACGATAGTTTATATACCCTAAACGCCTCATCCCCGCGCGGATTTAATATGCCCATCGGCTGGTTTTTTTGAATCCTGGCCAAAAATTCGCTTGTAGGCGCGATATTTGACGACAGAACAAAGTAATAATATTTAAATCCGACGCGCTTATAATAGTCGGCCCCGTTTTCTTTCATATAACTTAAATATGTATCAAAACTTATTATAGGCCAGCCGTGGTAAATATGCAGGCGATCCAAAACCCAGAGTTTCGCCCCGCGGTCAAAATTTCCGTAGGTCACAACCATTGCCGGATAAGGCCCAAAGCCGAGTTTTTGCGCGCGCTCCAAAGAACGGTCCTGGGCTTTTTCAATGAAATCGTATTGCGCTTCGAACCTGATGGCCGGCATCCTTCCTTTAAATTCTTTTTCAAAAAAGTCGCCAAGCGCGTTATGGCCCCAGTTGTAATTTTCATATCGGACTTTGGACGAAAGCCAAGGAGACGGGCCGACAGGATAATAGGCGATTTGGTTATTGAAGGCGTAAAATATTTCAAAGGCGATAAATACCGCAAAAAGAACAGCCCAGAGCCTTTTTTGCGGCCAGATCCGGTAAAGATAATCAAATAAAATCGCCATTGTCAGAACCATAAACGGTGTAAGCATGGTTAAAAAGCGGTATGACGGGCCGATTACGGCGAGCAGTAAAAGCAGATAAGCAAAAACAATCAAAAGAAAAGCGTTTTCTTTCAAAAACTTTTCGGGTTTTTTAATAAACGTGCCAAGTCCCGCCAGAAAAACAAGCGAGAAAGCGGTAAGATACAGCCATGAATTGCTGCTGATAAGACGCGGAATAAAACTTCGCGCGCGCTCCGCCATTGTTCCTATTTCTTTTCCCGGCGCCACCCCCCAAACTTCCGGATTTTGCCCGAAAATATACGAAAACTGAAAGTCGAAATGTCCTACTGCCTGATAAAGTTTAATATTATAAATTATTACCGGGCTGAAAATCGCTACAGACAAAAACGCGCCCTGCCATAGTTTTTTGTTCAAAAAATAGTCTCGGCGAAAAAAAGCAAGATAGGTCAGAAAAATCGGTCCGAGAATAAAGGTGTTATACTTCGCGAGAAACCCGAAGCCGAGCGCGGCACCGAGCCAGATTAAATAGTTTTCTTTTTCAAGCGATTTCAAAAAAAGATACGACGATAAGAGTATGAAAAATATAACGTACGGTTCCTGCATTCCGGTTCTTGAAATATAAACCGAATTAAGCGTCACGGCCATTAAAAATGCTCCAAGAAGCCCGGCGCGCTCCGAAAAAATTCTCTCGCCGATCAGATATAAAATATAAACGGATAAAACTCCCAAAATCGCCGACGGAAACCGCAGCGCGAAATTGTTTTCTCCAAAAACGAGAATCGAAAGATGCTGTATCCAAAATACAAGCGGGGGATGGTCGTGGAACGACATACGCATCCAGCCGGGTATTTCCGGATCGGTCCATTCCCACGGCGTTGTCTGGTCGGCAGCTTCGTCGAAATCCATAAGGCCCACGGCGCGAAATCCGTAGAAAACTTCGTCGTTTACCGTATCGCCTCTGGAGAGCCCGTACAGACGCAAAACCGCCGCGAGCGCAAGTATTAAAATAAGCCAATGCTTAATTTTCATTGTAGTTATATTATACTAATCTAATGATTCTTAGCGAACGGCGGGCCATTTTCATAATATTTACCGCGATCTTTATTTATGTTTCCGTCATCGGGGCAGTCTCCGTTTTACGCCACTACAATTTTGAAACCCAGGCCTGGGATATGGGTATTTTTACCCAAACTCTCTGGAACGCTTCCAAAGGACGGTGGATGACCAATAGCATTGAGGAAACCCCCAATCATTTCGGCGTGCATATGAGCCCGATTCTTTTTCTTTTGCTGCCCGGTTTTTTAATTTTTCCGAGCGCCTATTATTTGCTTATTTTACAAGCTTTGGCATTAGCTTTCGGCGCGTGGCCCCTTTATTTATTCGCCAAAAAAGTTCTGGGGCGCCATGATTTTGCTTTACTGATTTCTGTCGGTTATCTTTTGTATCCGTCTTTGCATTTCGTAAATCTTTTTGACTTTCATCCAGTCGCGTTTTTGGTTCCGGCGCTCCTTTTTGCTTTTTATTTTTTTGCCGTCCGAAAGTGGATCTGGTTTTGGTTTTTTATGATTATAGCCGCTTCAGCGCAGGAAGACGCTATCTTGGCGGTCATGTTTAGTTGCGTATTTTTGGCCATAATTTATTGGCGTGAGGCAAAAGAAAAAAAAATCGGGCTTTGGACCGCTGTTGCGGCGCTTATTTATTTTATAATCGCGACGAAAGTTCTGATGCCGTATTTCGGCGGAGGCCTTTTACGTCTTGACCGGTATGCCCATCTCGGTGGAAGTTTTGCGGAAATAACGCGAAATTTATTATCCGGTCCGTCTTTATTTTTTAAAACGGCGTTTAGCGCGCCGAAATTGGCTTATCTTTTTTGGCTTTTTTTACCCACCGCCTTTTTGCCCTTTTTATATCCGCTGTCGCTTTTTATTTTAGTTCCGGGGTTGCTTGAAAACCTTCTGACCAATTTTGAAAACCAATTCTCCGGATTTTACCAGTACGATTCAATGCTCATCGCGGGAGTGTTTATCGCGGGCGTTTACGGTTTGCAAAAATTATTACGGATTTTTCCGTACGGAGTATCGTGGATTAAGGGGTTTTTGGTCACCGCGGTTTTGGCCGGTTTTTTGCTGCGCTCCCCGGTAAGTCCGTTTTTGTTTCCCACAGATCTTTTTAGGACAAACGAACGCGCGTATGCGCTTCGCGAGATCGTTAAAAACGTTCCCGAAGAGGCGTCGGTGACCGCTCACACCAATATCGTTCCTCATTTGGCAAAAAGAGAGCGTGTTTACATGCTCGGTACAGAGCCCTTTTGGGTTAATCAAAAGATGTTTAAGCCGGACGTTGTTGTCGTTGACGGCGGAGACCTTTTTGGATTTTACACTCCGGACTCGCTTCAAAGATACGTGGACTCTTACGCTGAATCGGAAGAGTACAGCATGAAAATAATCAAAGAAAGATATTTTGTTTTTACTAAAAAATCTACTTTTGAAAACGGAGCAATAGCACCCTCCAGAAACTTTCAAGAATAATAGGCAAATTTATTTTTGACTTCCCCTCTTTTCTTTCGGTGAAAGTTATCGGAATTTCGTTAATTTTGTGTCCGGCCAGGTGTGCTTTATGCGTTGTTTCAATTTGAAAGTTATATCCGACGGAACTCAAAGAATCCAGATCGATATTTTCCAAAACATGCCTTTTGAAGCATTTAAATCCTCCGGTCAGGTCGCGGTAGGGCAGGCCCAAAACCGCGCGGGCGTAAATATTTCCGAAACGGCTTAAAAGCCTGCGCGCCGTGTTCCAGTTTACAATTTGCCCGCCCGGAATATAGCGCGAGCCCAAAACAAGATCGTGGTTTTGGGTTTCTTTAATCATGCGCGGAATAACCAGTGGGTCGTGCGAAAGGTCGGCGTCCATTTGGACTATAAGGCCGGGCTGTCCCCAGTCATCGAATTCGCCGGCGAGTATTTTTTTAAAAGCGTACGCATATGCCGTACCCAGACCGGCTTTTTCTTTGCGGCAGAGAACCTTAATCGGATAAGTTTGGGCAAGTTTTTTGGCAAGTTCTCCCGTGCCGTCGGGAGAATTATCGTCGATGACAATCATTTTAAAATCGGGAACGGCTTCGGCCGTTCGTTTTATCAGCTCCTCCAGATTTCCGCGTTCATTATAAGTTGGAGTAACTATAAAAACTCGCGTCATGACGCAAACATTACTTCAAAACGGAATAAAAAACAATCCCGACAAATGTCGGGATTGTTTTTTTAATTCACTTTTTACCAGCTTTTTCTTCCGCCTCCTCCGCCTCCGAAACCTCCTCTTTCAGCTCTTGGCTGCATGGGGCGAGCTTCGTTGACAGTGAGATTGCGCCCGTCGAGCTCTTTGCCGTTGAACATTTCAACGGCTTTCTGAGCCTCTTCGTCGGTCGACATCTCCACAAAGCCGAATCCTTTGGAACGGCCGGACATCCTGTCCATTATGACTGTTGCCGTCTCCACGGTTCCTGCTTCGGAAAAAAAGCTTTTCAAAGTGTCTTCGGTTGTACTGTAAGACAAACCTCCGACATATAACTTCTTTGCCATGTTTTCCTTAAACACAAATAATAATAACTATCGACTCCGCTATCGTACTCACTTCCTCACACTTTATTATTTGTGCTCGGGAAGAGAACGTATACGCTTATAAAGACCATTATAATCCCTGGGGGTAAAAAAGTCAAGTACCTGCGCAAAGGTTGAATTCCGTGACTTGGGAGTTGTAAATACCTATCATGGCTTTGGTTGTTTCCACAAAAAAATTGTATTCCGTTGCCATTAAGTTATACTGCTCTATTTTTTTGATATATGCTTCGCCGTTTTTAGGCTCGGTGCTGTCAATTTCCGTCCGCAACGCGTCTAGCGCTTCACGAAGTCCCGCCATGTGCGTTCGATTCTTATCGATTTCTTTTTCTATATCTTGATTCGGATAGGGGCAATCCGAAAGGGGGCGTCCGAAATGCTGGACCGCAAGCCACGTGGTTTTTCCCTCAAACGCCCCCTCTCCGACCGCCACTCCGATCTCTTCGTACGATGTATTTAAGATATTGGCTCTGTGTCCCGGGCTGGCCATCCAGGCCTCAACCAGATTTTCGTCGCTCGGGAAGTTGCCGAGAGCAAGATTTTCGCCGACTGCCAGAAATTCGTAGCCGAAATCCTCGGCCAGGTCGCCGGCTCCTTTTCCGGAAGGAGATTGGTGCTCAAAATACTGATTTTCAAACATGTCTTTGATTTTGGCTTCGGCCGCTGCATTGAGCCGCGAGTTTTCCTTCAGAGACACAAGGCCGGATTTTACTCTTTGGATATTTGTCCAGGCGATTACGGTCTGTTGGTTTAAAACTATTTTTGGAGCCGGCTCTATGGCGGGCGCCGGCTCGGACTCGGCAAGGCGCAGCGGAGGCGGAGCGGAGACTTCTTTTTTGGTCTCTGGCATTACGATCGGCGCGGAAGGCGGCGCGGGCATTGGTTCCCCTGGCGCTTCTATAATTTCCGGAAGTGTTTCCGATAAAACCGGAGAAGGAGCGTCTGATTGCCGGACAAAAAACAGTCCGGCCGTAAGGACCGCCAGACCCAAGCCCAAAATCAAATATTTTATCCGAAGCATAATATTTATTGTACTATTTGTTTGAGGCGTGTTCTAACCAAAAATAGACAAATCAATTTTTATGGTTTATCATACAAATGCCTTTCTCGGGAGGCATTTTTTGTTCGCCCACAGATTAAACCAATGGAAATACGAAACATAGCTATTATCGCGCACGTGGATCACGGCAAAACCACCTTGACCGACGCTTTGATGCGCCAAACCGGGGTTGCCGAAGAAGGGGTCTCAATGGACTCAAACGCTCTTGAACTTGAGCGCGGTATTACCATTTATTCAAAAAACGCGGCGATTTTTTATCCTTCGGCGAGCTCAGGACGTTCCGCAACAAAAATAAATATCGTGGACACTCCTGGGCATGCCGATTTCGGTTCTGAAGTTGAGCGCGTTTTGCGCTCGATTGATTCGGTCCTTTTGGTTATTGACGCCCAGGAAGGACCCATGCCTCAGACCCGCTTTGTTTTGAAAAAATCTCTTGAGCTCGGGTTAAAACCGATTGTGGTCATAAATAAAATAGATAAGCCCGCGGCCGATCCGAAGCGCACCGAAGAACAGACGCTCGAACTTTTTTTGGAGCTTGGCGCGAGCGACCAACAGGCCGATTTTCCGGTGGTCTATACCGTCGGCCGCGAAGGCGTTGCCAAACTTAAACTCGAAGATGAATCAAAAAATCTCGATCCTTTGCTGGACACGATTCTTAAACATGTTCCGCCGGCTTCAGGCGCCGCGCTTGATGTACCGCTTAGACTTCAGCCGTTTAATCTTGCCTACGATAATTTTTTGGGTCGTCTGGCCGTTTCGCGTATTTACGAAGGATCCGTACGCGTCGGCCAAAACGTGTTTGTCAAAAAATCCGAAGGCCCGGCGCGTCCCGGAAAAATAACGCGTATATTCACTTTTCGCGGACTAAAACGCGTTGAGGCCGAAACGGCCGAAGCGGGGGATATAGTTATGGTTGCCGGAATTCCGGATATAGACATAGGCGAAACCGTAGCTTCGGGCGCCGACACCCCGGCTCTTCCGGCAATCGCGGTTGACGAGCCGACGATTGTCCTTAATTTTTTGGTGAACAACTCTCCTTTTGCCGGACGAGAAGGCAAATTTGTCACTTCGCGCCAGCTTCGCGAACGGCTTCGGAGGGAGCTTGAAGTGAACGTGGGCTTGCGGGTGGACTTTGCTTCGTCCGAAACTTTTACCGTATCTGGCCGGGGAGAATTACATATCGCTATTTTGCTTGAGAGTATGCGCCGTGAAGGATACGAGGCGCAGGTATCCCAGCCGCAGGTAATTTTTCACCAAGAAAAAGACGGCAGGCGAAGCGAGCCGTTTGAAGAAACCATTGTTGACGCGCCGGCCCAATATCAGGGCGCGGTTATCGAGCGTCTCGGAAAACGGGGATTTATAATGAAAGACATAAAAATGCGCGGCAATTCTGTCCGCATGATTTTTGAAGGGCCCACGCGCGGTATTCTGGGATATCGCGGACAGTTCATCATAGATACCAAAGGCGAGGGGATTATTTCTTCGCGCGTTGTGGGATTTAAGCCATATGCCGGAGAAATAAAAAAACGCGCGACGGGTTCAATGATTTCAATGGCAAACGGAAAAACGTCGGGATTTTCTCTCTGGAACTTGCAGGACCGAGGCGTGCTTTATGTCGGCCCGAATACCGAAGTCTATGAGGGTATGGTTATCGGAAATACGGCCAAAGGCGAAGAGATGACCGTGAATCCGACCAAAGGCAAACAGCTGACCAATGTGCGCGCGTCGTCGTCGGACGAGGCAATTACCCTTACTCCTCCGTACGAACTCACTATCGAACGCGGGCTTGAAGTGATGTGCGAGGACGAGTATTTGGAAATCACGCCCAAAAGCGTTCGCTTGCGAAAACAGCATCTGACCGAAATTGACCGATCCCGCGCGCGCAAGAAAGCATAAAATTGAAAACCGCGCGAAATTGAGGTTTAAGTATATACGTGCCTCGGTGAATCATTATAAATAACTCGGCGGGAGAGGTAAAATGGATTTATGAGAAAAAATGATTTTGGGCATGAGTTAATTAAGGGAAAAATTGCCGAAATAATCTTTGAACTTATGTTCAGGGAGTCAGGAAAGTTTTCGGTTTTTCGTTTTGGTTACGAGTACACCGAAGAATATCTTGCTCAGCATCGTCTGAAAACCAAGTTCCCGCAAGTGATAAATAATATAAGCGATTCGCCAGATTTTTTGTTAATTACCGAAGATAAATCACAGGTGTACTTGGTGGAGGTTAAATACAGTAGTCGTTTATTCAAACAAGATATGGTTAAAATAGCCGATAAATTAAATAAGAGGTGGGAGCCCGCTTATCTTTTTGTTGTTTCTAAAGACGGGTTTTATTTTGATCCCGCAAATACTATTATTAACCGCAAAGGTGAAATAAAAAAACTTTCCGAAAAATGGATTTCCCAAGGGATTCAAAATAAAAACTTTGCCTTGGCCAAAGAGTTTTTGCTGGACCATAAACACCAAAGTAAGCCGTCTGGATAGCACAGGTACGTACATATGTACGTACCTATTGCCTCTCTGCTTCTTTGGCGATTTTAGGTTTGAGCCCTTTGGGGTGATTGCGAAAATAATCTTCAACGATTGTCGCGCCCATGTGCGCCCGGGGATAATTTTTTCCCTCGGCCATCAAAAATCTTTCGTGGAGTTCGTGGAGTAAAATAAATTCCTGTTCTTTTTTTGGCAGTGTTTGTTCAATCCAGATTTCTTTTTTGGGTATGAAATTGTAGACCCTGTCATGCCCGCCCGCTTCGTAATCAAGCGAGAGGAGGTTGCGGACAGCCCTGCCGTCTACCAGCCAGACCGATATTTTTTTGCCAGGTGTTTTTAAAAGTTTTTTATGTATTTTTTTGAGGATTTTTTCTTTTGAGAGTACGGTTTTTCCGGCATTTTTAATATGAAACATTTTTGCCCTTTCGCGTTTCTCGGCGCTCGCTCCCGCCCTTTCCGCCTTTTTAGGGTTTAGGCCGGATTCAAGTGCCCAGTTTTTGGCCACAAGATTCGTTATAAAAAAATTCCATTCTTTGGGGTTGCTGTCTTTCTCTATCCAAAACTCGCGCCTGGGAATGAAAGACAGGTGATTGCTGTCGTCATAAATAACAAAGTTCTCGTTCATGTTTTTTCTTATATATTCGCCGTCCACTTTCCAAACGGTATATTTACCGACTGTTTTTATCTTACCAAGATATATCTTTTTCTTGTTCACAACTCTAAGTATATGGCATTATTTATTAAACAAAAACGACGAGTGCTTCGTGGTTTTTATTTCGTCCCTGATTTTCCACAACCAACACCCTTACAAACTGGAGTTTGTAAGGGTGTTGAAGAAGGAGCTGGTTTTGGCAAAAGAAAAATATTGATGCGGAAGGCTGTTTGAAAATTTTGTAAATTTAAAGTCTTTTGGAGATTGTGTCAAGACCCCTCAAGGCTTATGCCCTAAGAACAGCTTATTAACCTTTAAGGTGATTTAAGAGTAAAAAGCCTTTACAAAAACTCGTAAACATGTTCTAACATCAAAATGTCGCAAAGGCATGGTTAAATTAGTTATACAAGTATTTTTAAAACAGTTAAATGAATTTATGGCAAGTTCGGTCAAATCTTTTTGGCGGGCTTGCGAAAACAATGTTTATAAAAGAAATAGAAATAAAAAAGAAAAACAAATCAAAAAAACTTATGGGGAAAGCTGGTCGGCATCGTATGGCCGGCTTTTTTATTAAAAAAAGCGCAAAATTTTTCGCGAAGTATGTTGTAAAAAATATTTGGGTGGTGGCCGTTATTCTATTTATTGTTTTGCCCAGATTAATTCTCGGAATTTCCGATTTGTGGCCGAAGTATTTTAAAATCATATCGGAGCCGAGAAATCTAGCTTCGGTTATAAAAAACATAGATCTTAAAAAGCTGGACATCGGACAGAAAGCCGAAGAAATCGTGAGTGCCGTTAATGACGAGGCGATTGACTGCACAAACATTGCCGAATACTGGCGTCCTGACGGAAACATTTATTTTGAAGAAAATAAAATAAAGTTAAAAAACGAAGGAGAGGCCGGTTCCATATTTTTTAAAGACCAGGTGAGCAACTTCTTGAATTTTGAAATTGTATTCAGGTCTTTTTTGAAAAGCGGAGTTAACGCCAACATTTCTTTCGTGAACAAATACGGAGGCGAGCTAAGATACTCCGTGGGTGATGGCGATTTTAAAACAATCAGGTCGTTTTATCTGAAGGATTTTATAGTAGAGGACAACAAGGAGCTGATATTATTAGACGAAATAAACAGCGCTGAAGACATAGGGTTTAAGGTTGATATAGTGGAACGCAAAAACGCCAGCCAGGCGTTGGGCTCGCTGACTTATTATGGCCAAGAAAAAGAGTTTCACTCTCTGGATTTCGGGGATATGATAATTCCCCGAGGCACGTATCTTTCGGTTGGTTTTGGGCTGGATGCCAAAAAAGAGCCGATGGTAGAGGGGGCGGGGGAATCCTATGTTGAAATCAAAACCTGCGCCCTTAAAGAAAACACGCCGTCCAAGATTTTGAATTGACAAATAATGCGCCTAGAAGTATAATTACACACGAATGTATCTTAAGCTTGGCGCGGAGGTAATCAATGGGCTTGCGCTTCGAAGTTGTCTGGGACCAAGAAGAGAAAAAATGGTTTGAGGAAAACCGTTTCTACATCAGTTATGCGACCAAAATCTTGGCTATCGTGTTTGCGAAAAATTTTCCCTCGGTGAAATCTTGGGAAGAACTTGATCCCGGCTGTCAAAAAGACTTGAAGTCCGACGTACGGGCGTGGCTGCGAATTGAGCGCGCGCTGACAGCCAGTAAAGATTTGATTTTTGGAGATGCCGGACGAGAGGGAGGAGGCGCTCAATGAATGCAAAATGGGTTTTGCATCACGACGATCCGCCCTGCAACGCTCGTCTGCGTTCGTATGACTGTTTCTGTCCCGGGTGCGAAATCATACCCGACATGCAGAGCACTTGTTTTCGCTTCTATTGTCCTATGTGCGATATTCAGTTGCGGGAAGACATGCGATGTCCCAGATGTGAACAAACCTGCGAAATTGAATAAAAAGTAAACAAAACACCCATCTTAACGAGGGGTGTTTTTAACGGATTTATGCCAAAACAGCTTTTTGTTTTACGGTCTCACCGTAATGAATCTTTTTTTCCATGCTTTTTTGAAGTCACTGACGGATATTTTTTTTCCTCCAGATGTTTCGGCCGGATCGTTGTAATACACCACATCGTCCTCAATGCCGTTTATGACCGCAAGGTGGGGGATGGGGTTTTTCGGGTCAAACGTATAATACACGGACGCGATGACCGGACCTTCCCGCAAAATTTTTTCAAACTTTGCAAACGCCGTGTCCATATCTTCTCGCGACAAGTCAAAACTCGCGCCCTCTAATCCGTACGGGCGCGCCATACGCGCGAGGTCTTTATGTTTCCACCCGGCGCCGTTTAAGAACGCTCCGGATTCAATCCCTTCTTTAAGCAATGTGTTTACCGACACGGTTCCCGGTTTATAAAACTCAATAAGCATAGCGAGGTCCGCTATCCCGCAGCCGAGTTTCTGCCACCTTGCGTCCCGAATATCGCGAAACTGCGAATAAAAGGGGACTGTCCTAACTTGGGAAACGACAGGCGGTCTAGCCGGAGGGACATTTACAACCGAAGCACCCAAAGAAGCGTCGGGGACGACGCTTGATACGCTCATAAATATGCCCACAAGAAAGCTGATATAAAGCATGGTTTGGCAGGGCTATATACTACATTATAATAGCCATTATTGCAAGACTGCGTTTTTAATCCTGCACGATCACGCGGGTACCCAACTCGGCCCAGTTATAGAGTTTCTCCGCATTTGCCGGACGCAAATTGACGCACCCGTTTGAAGACGGCTTGCCAAAATTTTCATGCCAGTATGTCCCGTGGATCACGGCGCCTTGGTAGGTGAAATATAA
>Ga0155692_136_pt1 | contig 40844 bp, 49 predicted proteins | sample RifCSPlowO2_01_FD_107349 | JGI IMG/M metagenome (GOLD analysis project Ga0155692, IMG submission 107349) | Candidatus Niyogibacteria bacterium RIFCSPLOWO2_01_FULL_45_48 | reverse complement strand
CGTTCCGTGCCCGCAAAACAAACGAACAGTCCATTTCTTTTTTCTGTACATTTCAGGATAAATTCCGCGAGTGTAAGGATACTCACCCGGATTTCCGAGCATACGCGCGTAGTCAAAGTCCTTCAAATCAGCCGGCCCGTAGACAACTTTTCTGCCTTTGTCGGACATCTCCGCCTCCCAACTTGAGGGAAGTATTCCCTCAAGTTCAGTTCATAATTTCCGCTATCAATATATAAGAAAAATGCCTATTTGGCAACGCCCAAATAAAGTTCAAAGTGCTCGCCCAAAGACTTTGGCACCAAAAAATTTTTCGCGACACTTTTTCGGGCTTCGCGCCCGATTCTGGAACAAAGTTTTTTGTTCTTCAGAAGCTCAATTATTCTCCGCCCGGCCTCTTCGGGACCTGAAACCAAAAATCCATTTTTGCCGTTTTTTATCTGCATCATGATGCCCGAAGCCATTCCCCCAACAACCACTTTTCCCTTCCACATGGCCTCGGTTACCGTAAGCCCAAAACCTTCGCGAATGGACTTCTGCAAAATTATGTCCGAAGCCGTCTGAACGGCATTAATGAATTCCACATGAGAAATATCTTTTAATTTATTGATATTGGAAAATAAAAAAATTGACGGATCTCCTTTGGCGTATCGCTCGACTCTTTTGAATATTTCCAACGCCTCCGGATCGTCCGCGGCTTCGATTATTCCGGCGAGAATAAGCTGTAAATCCGGAATTTCTTTTTTGGCGTGATAAAACGCGCCAATTACCCCGAGCGGATCTTTCCACGGATCAAAACGCGAAATCTGGGAGACCAAGGGGCGCTCCGGGTGAATTCCGAAATTAACTAGAATTCTTTTTGCTTGTCCGGCCGCCGTTTTTTTGTTTTTGGCGATCATGGGATCTATTACCGGCGTTATAATTTTTATCTTTTTTAGCGGAAACCAGGGAGGGCGGTAATCCTTCCTTGAAATAACGACTCGGCTGTATTTTTCGACATGCGGTCTTATGAACTCAAGAGCTCCGGCATTCGGCGCCGAAAGATCGATATGGATTCTTAAAATTGATGGCTGATTTTCAGATAAAAAATCAGCGAGTCCCGCTGGCTGCGGGTCATGGATCAGAACCACGTTTGGACGAACCGTTTTTAATAATTTTGGCAGGTCTCTGCCAAAATTCCTGCTTTCTGAATTAAAAATTTCTTTTTCTTTGGCGGACAAAAAACCCGACTTGCCCTGAAGAAGATTGTGGATTTTTTTTGTCACTTCAAAAAATGCGGGAGCGCCCTGAATGACAAACCATCTGGAATCCAAACCAAGGCCTTTTTCAAGAGCAATCTGGCTTTTCAAAAGTTCGGCAACCCCACCGCCGGAGCTTGTGGCGTTAATATGCAAAATGCGGAACTTTTTAAGTTTTCTGGCAAGATGTTTTGTTTTTTCAAAAATACTCCGGTTAAAACGGCGGTACGGCGCAAAGCCTCTTTTTTCAATTTCAACCTCTTTAAAAAGCATTCGTTTATTTAATCATTTTTTTGAATTCTTCAACCATCGGCACTTGTTCGGGCTCCGCTCCGCAATGAAGCGCGAGATAGTAAGCCGTCCATTCGGCGATCAAAATAGATGAAAAAATTTTATGCCACGGAGATCGAATCCCCGAAACCCCGGGATTCGATCCCGGGAAAACCTCAAATCCCCTGTCCTCCAGAAGTTTTTGAGTCATATCCATCCTTTTTATGATTCGCGGATCATCTTCGTGGTCGCGTAAAAATATAAAGGCTAGATTTTGCGAAAGTTTTTTTGATTCCGGAGTAAAGTCAAAGCCGGTCATTTCATTATGGTTTAGTTCCGGAAAAATATTATAAAAAGCGGGAATTTTTGCCGTCTCGTTGAATATAACTTTCCAGTTCAAAGCCAAAGCGCTGTTTTTCCCGGAAGTATAAATTACCGGAATTTTACCATCGAGTTTTTTTGAAAGCTCCTTTCCGGCGTCTTCCAGGCCGGAATCCAGATCTCCTGCTATCTTTTTAACCTTCGCGATTTCTTCATCCCACCACATCAGTTTTAAAAGAGCCAAAACGAAAAAACCAAGGGCCATCCTCGGCTGAATACCTGTGTCCGGAATTTTTACAAAGGCGATGCCTTTGTTCTGGGCTTGTTCAAGCAGTTTTCCGCCGATTGAAATAGCGGCTAAATTTAATTTTTTCTCAAGCGCCTCGCCAAATGAGTCTAACGCCTCCTCTGTGTTTCCAGAATAAGAGTTTACAATTATCAGACGCTCGTCCAAATCGCCAATCTCCGGCAAGCCGTAACTTGAATGAATGATAATATCCAAGTCAGGACGCGCGATTTTTATCAAATCAGCCGCCAAATGCGACCCGCCCATTCCGCAAACCGCGAATTTTCGCGATTTGCCTTGAGCGAAGCCGAAGGGCTTCAATTTTTCCGTATTTTCAACAACCGGCTCAAATTCAATCTGTTTCGGAAAATCCTTTATCGCCTTGTCTAATGCCATATATACAAACTATACCACCTGATCTTCTTTCTCAAAAAGACGCGTCAGATAAATAGTTATAGAAACCAAAAGAACGGTTATGATTCCCGCGTATAAAAATTTTACCAAAACCGAGTTTTTCTGAAGTGGAAAAATTAACTCTATCAAAGATTTAATTGCGTCATTCCAGGCAAGACCGGCCACCAGCCCAAACCCTGCGGTAATATAACCGACAACTTTGATTCTGACTTCTTTTTTTATGTTATTGACTTGATTTTTTAACTCGTCCATTTTTATGCCTCTTCTATCTTATGCTCCAAAATTTCGTCATGCCCGCGGAATTTGAAATAAGCGTTGAAATTTTTTCCGGCGAAAAGAAGAGGAAACCAGAGTCGGTCGTCGGGCCACATTGTGTCAAAAGGAATTTCGTCAAATTTGTACCATTGAGGCCTCATTTCTTCTCCCTCACTCGGCTCGCCTTCAAATTTTGTCGCAGAAAATAAATGCATTTCCAAAAGTTCCGGGTTGCCCTCGAATTCAAAAGTAAAAACTCCCCTCTTTTTCATGTCCAAAGGCTTGACGCCTATTTCCTCTCCGACCTCGCGCATCGCCGCAGACCCAATGTCTTCCCCCGGGTTAACCTTTCCCCCAAACCCGTTCCAGCGCCCTTCGGCAAATCCGCGCTTTTTCAATCCCAAAAGTATTTTTTGGTCGTCGTGAATCATTAAAAGTGTCGTAATTTTTTTATTCATAAAATTATTTTGTCTATTTTAGCCGCTAATATAAAATCATTCTCCGAAAGCCCTCCGACAGCGTGCGTCAAAAGTTCAACGATAACTTGGTTATAAAAAATATGTATATCCGGATGGTGTCCTTCGCTTTCGGCAATTTCGGCAGTTTTGTTTACAAACGCCATTGCTTCTTTAAAATCCTTGAATTTAAATTCTTTTTTTATCTTTTTGCCGTCAACAGCTTCCCAACCGCCGGAAAGCTCGGCCATATATTCTTTAACTTTTTCGGCCTCAAGCGGCGGGGTCCCGCCCTCGCAGGCAACGCATTTTTTATCCGAAAGAAATTTCATTTGTCTAATATAACAAATGAAAGGCCGCTATGCCAAAAGCCACCGAAACGTTCAGAGACTCTTTCTTTCCCCTTTGCGGAATTTCAAGTATTTTATCCGCTTTTTTTAAAATGCCCTCTGGCAAACCCTTTGTCTCTTCGCCTAAAACCAGCGCGTATTTAAACTTTTTAACAGGTCTGAACTTAAAGATGTTAACCGATTTTTTATTCTGTTCAAGAGGCAGAATTTTATAACCATGTTTTTTCAAGCGACCAATCAAAACGCCCGTTGACTTGCAATGTTCGTGGGCTACATTTTTTTCTGCTCCCAGCGCGACTTTTGCCAATTTTTTATTTATGCGTCCGTATTTATCTTTTGGCCCCGGCGTAATCCCGCAAAGGAAAATTTTCTCAACGCTGGCCACGTCAGCCGTCCGGAAAATTGACCCGACATTATGCGAACTTCGAATATTGTCCAACAAAACCACCATCATAAAATCTATTCTAATATTCTCAAGAATTTAAGAATAGATTGGGCGCGGTTTGTAATCTTGTGGCGAACATTATTGCCCTCGTATCTTTTCAGCACCAGGTCGGCTATATGCAAGCGGCGAATGTGTTCGGATGCGGTTTTAAAGTTGATGTTTAATTTTTCCGAAACATCAGCCACGGACAACTCCGGCTCTTTTTTCAAAAGATCCAAAATCTCAATCCGCCTATGGTTGGCGAAACCTTTAACTATCCTCTCTAACGCTCTATATTGTTTGCGATTATTTTCACTCACGAATTTATCCTATCACGCCCACACAAGGTATTCCAATATTCTCAAGAATTTGAGAATAGAATAAAGAGATTTATCCCCTACTTTCTCTTTTGCGGATGGTTACGAGATATGCTTCGGCTAATAACTTTATAGGTTTATGGTCGCTATCGTATTCATAAGTATCGTCAGATGGCGTTTTGATCTTCTCTACTTCAAAACCCATTTCCTCTAGATGTTTTAACGTTTCTTCAATGCCCTGTGATAAAATTCTTTGCGGCTCATATTCTTTTCCGATTAATACGCGCCCGAGACGAATTTCGCCTCCTGGCCGGACAACCCTTGCCATTTCATTCAAGCTATTTTCAATAAATCCTCTGGAGTAAGCCGTAAATCCTCAACGTAGTGTTGGAACGTTTCCTCGTCTGTTTCCGTTGTTAACGGCTCTCTTTCAAATTTTTCCATTTCAAAACTTCTCAAGGAGTTTTACCAGAAGCCGGGTTGGCTCGCCGGCGGCGCCCTTGGCCAACCAGTCGCCTTCAATCGAAGTCATTCGCGGAGCCATGTCTATGTGAACCCACGGAAAAACGGCGCCGGCTTTCGCTTTATCGTCTTTCACAAACTGCCACAAAAACATGGCGCCTAAAATCGCTCCTCCATAGCGGGTTTTATGCGCGTTGACCAAATCGGCGAAAACTCCCTTGATCCCGTCATCTTCATATTCGTCCCATAATGGCAACGGCCAGACGTAATCGCCTGATTCTTCTCCCAGTTCCTGAAAAGTTTTTATCAAACTGTCGTCTTTTGAAAAAATTACCGAGGCCCGCTGGCCCAAAGCGGCTAAAGCCGCGCCGGTGAGTGTCGCGACATCAACAACTAGTCTCGGTTTATATTTTTTAGCGTAAGTAAGCGCGTCCGCCAAAATAACCCGCCCTTCAGCATCGGTGTTTATAATTTCAACGGTTTTACCCGACATCATACGCAAAACATCACCCGGCCTGAAACTTTCATTTGACGGCATATTTTCAACCGCGGGAATAAGGCCGATTATATTTTTTGCAATTTTAAGTTTTGCGGCAGTCGCAATCACGTGAATAACGGACGCCGCGCCCGACATGTCCATATGCATTTCATACATCCCCTCGCCCGTTTTTATGTTTAACCCGCCGGTATCAAAGGTGACGCCTTTGCCAACTAAAACAACCGGTTTATCTTTTGCGCCAGCCATATATTCCATTATTATAAATTTTGGCTCTTCTTTCGCTCCTTTGGCCACCCCCAAAACCCCGCCCATTTTTAAATCCCCCATTTCTTTACATCCCAAAACAGAAACTTTTACGGGTAAATTTTTAAAAGCGGTTTTGGCGGCTTCGGCAAGGACTTTCGGCGTCATCTCGCCACCCGGAGTATTTGCCAAAATCCTGCAGGCATTCACTTCTCCGCCAACAATCTGGCCTTTTTTAAATCCGTTTTTAATTTCTGGCATTATTTTTCCAAAAACAAAAATTTCTTTTACAAAATTCCACCCATCGCGAGGCCGGCTTTTATATTTTACGAATTCAAAATTGGCCAACTCAAAATTCACGGCCAAAACTTCGGCAAGCTCACTCGCGGCAACTTCAAAGTTTTTAACAAAGTCCTTAAAGTCAAGGGCGACACACGAAATTTTTGCTCCTTTTGCCAAAACAACAACTTTTCGGGCCAAACTGACCAATTTCCTGCGGTTTAACCTTAAGCCATCACCCAAACCAATATAAATAACCTTCTTTCCGCCCTGAACGCCGACGACACTCTCATTCCCTTCGCGCAAAACGATTCGGGCTATATTTTTATCTTTCGGTCTTTTTTCATAAAAAGTTAGTTTCATTGCTTAACACTATACCAAAAAACAAATAACTCCGCAATTGCGGAGTTATCTTTTTTTGGCTATCGCCGAATTGGTGTACTCGGGATCGCCAGTAACTTCTTTTACAATGTTTAAAAAGTGAGGAAGTTCAACCTTGTCGTTTTCATCAAGCAGTTCTATTTCGAGCAAGTATAATCCTCTGGCCCACGACGGATCAACAAAAAAATCCAGAGAAAAATACTGGTACTTATACACAAAATAATAGCGTATTTTAACAATTGGCATCCGATTTGATCTGGCATAACGCATCAAAAAATCAAAATCTTGGCCACGAATATCAAATTCGCGCTCGCCCCTTACAAGAGAAGCTCCACCGCTTTTTTGAGCTAAGTAGTAGAAATCAGGACACCCGTTACGCGCAACTTCTCTAATACGCGATTTTCCGCTGAGACCACCGAAACCCTTATCAGGAATATCAACATATATCTGATCGATCATTTCAATTCCAAACGGCGCTGGGATTATTTCGTCACAAAAGCCTTCAACCAAAAACTTTCTTTCTATTTCTAACGGCTCCGGAATGCCAAGGACGCGCAAAACCGCTTTAAAAAGCCGCTCCAACTTTCCGTTCCAGTCTGTTGAATTGTCAATAATGTAAAGATGGGGATGGCCAATGTAAGCGGCGAGAGTTCTTGCATCCAAATCTCTGACATCTTGTAAATCTTTTTCCGACCGCGCCGTATTAGCCAGATTATAATACCGTTCAGCGCCGTCAGCCGCCGTAACCATATAAATAACGGCGTCAAAGTCAAAACAGGTTTCTCTCGCGCTTAAACCCAGTTCTTTCAAAAATCCGTCAAAAACACCCTCCGGAACATACGCCTTGTTGTCCTGTGGCCCTCGGTCGTATAGAATAACTCTTGGTTCGTCCTTAAAAATATCCGCGAGATTCCTTATATTTTTCGCGTCGTCCAATTGCCATTGCAAAATAGATTTCTGAAGTTCCAGATATTTTTGCGGATCCTTTTTGGCCAGCTCCTGCAAATCGCGAACTCCGCCCAAAATCACATCGGTCGCCTTCTCGCGCGCGGCAAAAACCCGCCAACCCATTTCTTCAAGCTTCTTTTTTACAAAATCAATTCCTTTGGTCTTTCCCGAACACGGCCCGCCGGTGATAATTATTTCTTTGACCTCGTTTTTCAATTGATGCCCCCCTCTTGAAAATCTGGAGTAACAGTAGCATAATATCATTGGATTTACAAAAGGAGGACAGGGAATGACTATTGTCACGACTCCCATGCGATGCGCAGAAAAAGGATGTTCCGGAATTCTCAAAAGAATGCCCGAAATCTATTTCCTTTCACGAGTAGCTTTTTACGGATGCGGGACATGCGGCATGGTCATAAAATACGACGTTGTCGGTATTGATGCTTTGGAAAATCCGCAAATTGACGAACGGACATACGATGAATATATGAAAGAGTTTGCCGAGCGCCTGCCCGCAGGAGCAGTTTAGTGTTCATCCGCGGTTCAGTGGTGGTTCTGCTGGTTTGCGTCATTGTTTTTATAACTTTTTCGCTGGCTTCTTTCCTGCACGGCTATATACTTGTGCCGTTTTTCGTTAATCCCGCGGAAAAATTCGTATCCCTTTTTGTTAACTCCTGGATGAAGGAATTCTGGTCTTATGTTTTGGGCATTACAACGATGGCTTTATCCATATCCGCCCTAGGCTGGCTGTCATCTATTCAGGTTCTTTCGAGGATAACAAAAAGGCATCCGTTTGTTTTGAAAATTCCGGTTGTCGGAAAGTCAGTCGGCATGCTCATAAAGGTGTTTGAATTTGAGTGGAAAACCGAATCTAAATTCAAATATATAGTTGAAACCAGAGATGATTTATACGGCATCGGCGGAAAATGGCCCGGGCTGGTCACAAACGAATACGAAATCGACGGGGTTACACACTGCACGGTTTATATCCCTTCGGCAATGAGCATCTGGACGGGATATGCCAAACGCGAAGTCCGCAGAGCCGACTTAACCCGCATCATCGGAGCCACGGTCCTTGATTTTATAATATTCGTCAGCACCTTCGGCGCAAACGACCCATTTTTGGGCAAATCACGCGAAAAACTGAATTAAACACCCCATCTCTTACAAAGAGCGGGTGTTTTTGTTTTCAGGCCACAAATTAACAGCCATGGCCAAAGCGCCGGCAAGAAGTCCGATGTCGCGCACAGTAATCGCGTCTATTCCCGATACAAGTAAAACCAAAGCAAGATGCAAGGCGGCAAAAAACGAAGCCCAAAACGTCCAGAAATCAATTAGCAATAAAAATCCGACAATAATATCAAAAATAGCGGTTCCAATCATGGCTTTTTCGGGAGTGGTAATCAGGATATCGGCCACCCACGGCTTAATGAATCCGGTCCAGGCCTCGGGCGATTGAAAAATCAAAACGCCGACCCACAAAAAAGTTATCGCCATTCCGACTCTCAAAACATGAAAGGCGTAATTATTCATAGTATTGTTATATTACTTGTTAAAACAACCGAGGCCATAACGAAAATAGTGACGGCCGACATAACGCACCAAAAACACCAGGCCTTAAGCACTCTCCATTGTATGTATAAAAGAAAGAGCGAAGCAAAAGATGCGCCAAAAATCATTATTTTAGCAAAATATGCCATTAAGTCTCTCGGACCGACACCTACGACCAAAAGAACGGCAATCAAAGAAACGACGGCATAAAAAACAAAACCCAAGTACTCGTTATGAACACCCAGAAATTTGTTGTAACGGCTGTTTAATACCACAACGCAATCCTCGCCTATCGGGCAGACCGGGAGCTCCGAGGCTTTGCGTTTGCGTATCAAGTAAGCCGTCTCCGAAAGGCCGAGGGAAGCCATGGTAAATAAAATCGCAAGCGCGGTCATAAATCAAAACACCGGATTTAACGAATAAAGCATGTAAAAGCCGAGAACAACCAAAAACACGCCTATCAAAAGCCTCATGGCGCCTCGATGTTCTTTGCGCCAGGATTCCAGTCTATCGGATGACATTCCGAAATAAGAAAGCGCGATGACCAAAAGAAGCGGTAAAACAAAAACCAAATTATATAAGAGCAGAAGCGGAACAGCCGACGCATACTTTCCTTTAGCCAAAAGACCCAAAATAGCGAGATACGGCGCGCCAGTGCATGGCAATTCAACCAGAACAACAAATACGCCAAGAACCGCCAAAGTTAAAATCAAAAACGCCGGATGCCTCGTGTGCATGGTCTCAACCCAGCCAACATATCTTTTTATTCTTTCCGAAGCCCCCGGAATCATCTGCAAAGAAAACCCCTCTCCATACCAAAAATAGTCCTTGATTTCAAAAATACCGGCCGCAATCGCGATGAGCGCAGCTATCCAATAAAAAGCGCTGGCCAAATCCGTGCTTAAGGCGGCTTTCAAAATTCCGAAGCCCAAAAGCAGATAAGTTATATAAACCACAAACGTGTAAAAAAGCCCTCCCAAAAGCATTTTTTTCGCGCTCGCAAAAAGACGGGTCATAAATGCTATAAGAAAAATCAAAACCCCCAAAACGCACGGATTTATTGAATCGATGAGAGCCGCGGATATGATTATTCCCAATGTCAGATTTTCGCCAAACATAAATTATTCCGGGATTTTACAGCCGGCAAAAGACGCCAGGTCTTTTATCTGCTGAAGGCCCTCCGCCCTTTTAAGTTCCAAACCTTCCTGCTCTACCAAAAATGTCGGTGTTTTGGAAATTTTTTTGGCAAGACACAATTCAGGATTTGGATTTTCTCCTTCCGGATGGCATTCAACGGAGTTAAGTCTGGCATAAGACGAACCCAAAAGAGCCTCCTGCCTGCGGCATGTGCTGCAACGAACCGACTTATAATAAACGACTCCTTTTTCGTTAAGACACTGCACCAACTCCGAATAATCTTTTTTGCTCACAACTCCCGTCTGCGAAAAATACATTATGCCCGCGACGGCAATACCCGCAACAATAACGGGAGCCGACAGCCGAAAAATATTTTTTTCGCCGGAAAATTTCGTAGCCGCAAAAGACACGGCCAGTATTCCGCCCATCAAAACCTTGGATGTCTCGCAAAGAAGACAAATGGATTTAATAAAGAAAATTTCGGTAAAAGTAAGATAAAGAGAGGGAAAAATGCTTAAAAGAGTCAGGAGAAAAATAGTTTTAATTGCCTTCTCTTTTTTGCTTAAAAGAGCCAAAAATAAAACGGTGACAAAATAAAAGAGTCCCAAAACGGATACGGGAACCCCGAATACTTTAGAGTAGAGGCTGTTTACGACAATGTCACAGGAAACTTCTTTTGAGATATCGCAAAAAGACTGGTTTTGAGTAAAAGAAACATAAGTCAGGTACACCATGATACCCACCCCGGCTGCGGACAGAAATATTATAACTAGACGGGTGATGTAGGAGCGATTCATCTAAAATTCAACGGATCAGCAAAACTCACAAACATTGTCTTTCTTTTCTTTGTGCTCGCCCTTTTCCGTGTCTCCGCAGCATGATTTACAGCAAAAAGCGGAGCCCTCAAGGACAAAACCGCCCTCGCCTTTATTTTTCTCCTTCCCGCATTTCTCGCACTTAAAAGTTCCCTCTCCATTATTTTTATTTTCCGAAAACAAATCCTTCAATGCCATATATGTCTATATTAAAGGCCCTGCCATGCTGTGACAAGGCGGAACCATGTGGATAAAAATCAAAGAGTCCCGTTTTTTATTTTCAGGCGAATCTTACGAATAAAACCGTTAAAATAAAAAAGGTTGTGAAAAGTCAGGAGTCTAAGTGGCGTAATTTCCTTGGCTCTAAGCATGTGCGAAATATAATTTCGCGCGTATTTTTCACAGACAAAACAAGGACAGTTCGCGTCAATGGGTTTTTTGTCTTTCAAAAATACGCTTTGTCGTAAATTAAGCGGGCCCGAGCTTGTGAAAACGACGCCGGATCTCGCGTAATGCGTGGGCACCGTGCAGTCAAATGTGTCTACCCCGCTTTTGATTATCAATTCCATGTCTTCAAGTTTGCCTATCCCCAATAAATGTCTCGGTTTTTTTTCGTCAAGATGCGGCAGTGTCCACGATAAAATGTCCCGCGTGGTTTTTTTGCTTGTTCCCAAATCTCCCCCAATTCCGAATCCGTCAAAACCGAGAGAATTTATAAATTTCGCGCTTTCCTGCCTCAAATCTTTGAAATTGGAGCCCTGCGTTATGCCGAATAGTGATTGTTTTTTGTTTTTTTTGGATTCCAAACATATTTTTGCCCACCCGTGAGTCCGAGCCAAAGATTTTTTTATATATTCTTTTGACGATAATGGGGCGGTGCATTCGTCAAAAGCAAATATTATGTCCGCACCAAGGGCTTCCTGTATTTTTATAGATTCCTTCGGCCCCAAAAAAAGAGAACGGCCGTCAAACGGAGAACGGAAACGAACTCCGTCATCGGTTATTTTCACCGACTTCGGCTGGGAATGTTCCGATACCAAAATTTCTTTTTCTTTAGGAAAAAATTTTATCTTCTTCCCTACTCCGAGGTCATGCCCAAACCCCAAGCTGAACACCTGAAAGCCGCCGGAGTCAGTCATTAAAGAGCGCGGCCAACTCATAAATTCATGAAGGCCTCCGGCTGATTTAACAATTCCCTCGCCCGGTTTTAAATGCAGATGAAAAGTGTTGGTAATCAAAATCTGACAGCCTGCGGCCACGGCATCCTCGCTAGTCAGGGTTTTTACAGCTGCTTGCGTCGCCACGGGAACCAGGGCGGGAGTTTCAACGACTCCATGTTCTGTTTCCAAAATCCCAAGCCGCGCCTTGCTCTTTTTTGACTTCTTTAAAACCTTAAATTCCATTCGGATGCGCTTTACCCCCACCAGCGGTGAAGGCCGGGAAAGTTTCTGCAAATAGGCAGATTCGCGCACCAGTTTTCAAGTCCCCAGTAACGTCCCGCTCGAACGGCCGCGAAATAAACCAAAACCAAAGCGTAAATTATATGATCGTCAATTATATAAGAATGCGGCGGAATAGCTGGAAAAGTCAAAACCGGAAAATAATAAAGCATCATCAGAAACGCTCCCAAAACGGAACTGAACCTTACTCCAATTCCCAAAATCAGAGACACACCAAGCAAAGTAAGCGCCCACTCGTTTATGAAATTTGTTGTCGGTAAAATGCTCGGCTGTAAAAACCACTGATAAAATCCTGCGAACGTTTTCGCGTTTCCAAGATACCCCACGGCAGACCACGCCGGATTCATTATTTTGACGATTCCGGCATAAAACATCACCCAGCCCATTGAAACCCTTAAAACAAATAACGCCAATTTTTGACCGTTAGACATATATGATTTTATAAAATTATTATTTAACTAAGCCGCAAGCCATCCGCCGTCGACATACACGGTGGATCCGGTTATGTAGCTTGCTTCGTCCGATGCAAGAAAGACAACGGCAGCCGATACTTCTTCGGGTCGTCCGATTCTTCCCGAAGGAATCCCGGCGAGCATTGTTTTCATTGCTTCCTCCGGAATTTGAGCCGCTGAAACCATCGGCGTATCAATAGCACCCGGGGCTACTGCGTTCACGTTTATTCCAAGCAACGCAAATTCTATTGCCAAAGTCTCCGTCATGCCGATTATTCCCCCTTTTGAGGCCGTATAATGAGCCCCTCCGGCAATACCAATCCCGACACCTCCGGAAGCAACAGAAGTAATGTTTATGATTCTCCCCCACTTATTTTTGGCCATCTCTTTGGCCGCGCGCTGTGCACAAAGAAATTCTCCCTTAAGATTTATCGCCATCATTATATCCCACTCCTCTTCGTTAATTTCCAAAGCCGGCTTTGGAGAATATATTCCGGCATTATTTACCAGAATATCCAAACGTCCGTAAAGTTTTATCACTTCGTCAAAAACTTTATTAACCTCATCTGCGTCTGAAACATCCATTTTGAAACACGCAGCCTCTCCTCCTTTTGATTTTATTTCCTCAACTACCAGCGAACATTCTCCGGCATCAATATCCGTAATAACGACCTTGGCGCCTTGTTCAGCCAAAACCAAAGCATGAGTCCTGCCCATACCCCGCCTTGCGCCCGTAACCAGCGCAATCTTATTTTTAAGACTAAACATTCGAGTAAATTATTTCTTATCAATATGCTGCCAGAGCCAGACTATGGCCAAAACACCGAGCGCAAGGAATATAAGCGAATAGGCAACCATGAAAAATCCTCCAAAAAAACTTCCGGAGCCATACCCCATCATTCCGCCCCAATTTCCATAACCCATAAATTTTTATTTATCTAAACCAATCTTTAATTGTTTTCGGCCAGCCGACCAGGAGCAAAAGCGCCAAAGGCGCGCCCCAATTAGCCGAACGTTCCACAAAATCCCAAATCGGCTCGCCGACAATGGGACGCAAAAGTGCAGTCCAAAAACCCCAAAACACCATCCACAGAAGCGCGATTCTGATAGGTTTGATTAAAACCAAAATCGCAAGAGTAATATCCAAAATACCAATAAAAAACAACAGGCGCGTAGCCAGCTCCGCGTCAACAACGCCAAAAATACCAAACCACTCAATCCACGCCGGCTTGCCCTGAACGGCAAAAACACCGTGTCCCAAAAATTCTCCGGCAACCGCTATTCTTAAAACCCATTCTATAAGTTTAGTATTCATAATTTTTACTGATTTTAATAATTAGACCTTTAATTATATTCTATATCTTTTTCCGGCGCATTAAAACCGCGTTAAAAGCAACGATAATTGTGGATAGCGACATGAGGGCGGCGGCAAGCGCCGGCTGTAAAAGTATGCCCTGAAAGACCAGAGCGCCCGCGGCAAGTGGAATCGCAACCACATTATAACCCGTGGCCCAAAAAAGGTTCTGAATCATTTTGCTGTAGGTAAGACGCGAAAGGTTTATTATTTTAGGAATATCTCTTGGATCATTTCGCACAAGTATTATGCCTGCCGATTCAATCGCAACATTCGTTCCGGCGCCGATGGCAATTCCAAGATCGGCCTGTGTCAAAGCCGGCGCATCGTTTATTCCATCGCCGACCATGGCGACCTTAAGGCCTTTTTCCTGCAAAACTTTTACTTTCTCGGATTTTTCGCCCGGTAAAACTCTCGCGAAATATTCGTCTATACCGAGCTCCAGCGCGACTTCTTTGGCCACATCTTCCGAATCCCCCGTAACCATAGCGACTTTTATGCCCATTTCTTTTAACTTGCCGACGGCAAATTTTGCCTCCGAGCGGATTTTGTCAGCAACTTTAATAACGCCAATTTTTTTGCCGTCCGCCTCCACAACAATTTCGGGTCCTCCGCGATGACCGACAAAAATTTTTCTTCCGCCAACTTCCGCCTCTCCGCCCACTCCCGGGATGCGTTTATAAGACCGTGTAGTCGCAATCTCAAAGCCTCGTTTTTTCGCTTCCTCAACAACCCCGCGCGCAACCGGGTGTTCAGAATTAGCATCAACCGACGCTGCGAGCATTAATGTTTCATCAGAAGAAAATGAGACCACGCCGAATGCGCCCTCTGTTAAAGTTCCGGTTTTATCAAAAAGAACTATGTTAATTTTTCTGGCGAGCTCAAGCGCTAAACGCTGTTTAACCAAAAATCCGGATTTTGCGGCAAGGGTCGTAGAAATTGAGGCAACCAAAGGAACAGCAAGGCCTAGGGCGTGCGGACAGGCAATAACCAAAACGGCAACCGCGCGCTCAATCGCAAATCCGAAACCGGACCTATAAAGCCAGAACACGAACGCCGCGCCTCCGGCGCTTATGGCGATAAGTGTGAGAAAATAAGCGGCGCGATCCGAGAGAATCTGTAGTCGGGATTTAGACGCCTGGGCTTCGCGCACCAAACGCATGATGCCAGCCAAAAAAGTATGCTCGCCTATTTTGGTTACTTTAACTTTAAGCGCGCCGTCGCTATTAATAGTGCCCGCAATGACTTCTGAACCAACGGCTTTCGCAACAGGCGCCGATTCTCCGGTAATCATTGATTCGTTCACCTCCGATTTTCCTTCAATCACAACTCCGTCCGCGGGAATTCTCGCGCCGGGACGAACAAAAACTACATCTCCCTCTTTTATTTCCTGAATCCTGACTTTTTGAGGCTCGCCGTTTTTTATGACCTCCGCTTCGTCGGGAATAAGTTTTGATAATTCTCGTAAGGCTCCTTGCGCGCCCGAAACCGCTCTCATCTCAACCCAATGGCCCAAAAGCATAACGGCTATCAGCGTGGAAAGCTCCCAAAAAAGTCCTTCTTCCGCTCTACCGGCCAAAACGACATAAATACTATAAATGTAAGCCGCGCCTATGGCGACGGCTATCAAGGTCATCATTCCGGGAAGGCGCGCTTTAAGTTCGCGGTAAGCGCTTGCCAAAAAAACCCATCCGCCGTAGAAAAATATAATTGAACCCAAAACCGCCGGAACATAAGCCGACCCGTAAAACGGGGGCGCGGACCACCCGAAAAGCTCAAAAAGTATTTTGGAATAAAGAACAACCGGAACGGAAAGCACCAAACTCACCCAAAATTTGCGCAAAAACGCCTGCGTGCTGTGCCCGGCATGCTTATCATTCATTTCTTGTTTGGTTATTGCATCTTGATGTTTGGTTATTGCATCTTGATGTTTGGTTATTGCCTTAACAAGGCTCATTCCGCATTCCGGACACATCCCGGGCATATCCTGTCTTATTTCCGGATGCATCGGGCAAGTGTAAATTTTTTTATTTTCCATAACTTTATTATATCAGATAGCGCAACCGCTTGGTTGAGTTTGTGGAACACCTGCGCCAATATCGCATCCGGAACTCTGAAGCTCCGGGAACCACACTGCATTGACCTTTTCGGCAAAATCGTACATTTCTTTTTCTGAAGAGCCCTGCGAGGCCATTAACTCCAAAAGTCCAAGCATGGCCATGCCATGATTGCAATCCGGAAAATATGTTGAATTACTGCAACAGGGCCTATAAACATTTTTGCTCACACGCTCAACCAATTCCTGTTGTTCTTCGTTAAGAATCACAAAAGGGTGTCTCGAGTAGTGTTCCATCGCGTGCCCTTTGGCCAGGGTCCAGCCTCCAGTTGAAGCAAATCCAGAAGCCTTGGCCAACATTTCTTCTACCGAAGCCGGATTTTTGCCGTCGTAAGTCGTCATCGGTCCATAAATTAAAATATCATTTCTGTTGCCAAGACCCAAAGCCCAAAGCAAGTTTAAAACCGCGCCGGAGTTTTCGGCCGTAATTTTAAGATTACCGTTATTTTCATCGTAAAGAAGTTTACGTATTTCTTCATCCAAACCGCCACGACCGGCGTAAAGCGCTTCAAATTTTTCGGCGTCAATCACGCCGACGCTTATTATTTTCGCTCCCAAATCCCCCCATTTCACAGGAAGCACGATTCCGCTTTGCTCGTGCGTCTGACTCAGAAGACCGGCCGTGTTCCCTCCAGATATCGGACTTTGGGTATAAATCCACGCCCCGCCCAGAATTAAGGAGCTTATGACCATGGCCACCGGCAAATTAAAATAATTTTTTGTGTCCATAATTTTTATTTTTTATCCTCCAATAAACATCCGCTTGCTTCAGATAATCTTTTAAGCCCCATCTCGCCTTCAAATCTGCGGCCGTCCTTGAAAATCCAAGTCGGATAGCCGTTAATTTTTTCGACAAGACATTTTCCTGTTTCCTGGGTGCACTCAACATAATTTACGAATCTAAACGAATCGCCGAACGCCTTTTTCTCATTTTGGCAATGCGGACACCAGTAAGCTCCGTACATTATGACGCCTCTGTCCGTAAGGCATTGCGCGAAGTCGTCATGTTTTCCACTTACTTCGTCCTTTGGCCAGAAAAAATAGACTGGGATAGCGACTACGGCAAGAACGACAGCGTAAATCCAATAATTTTTTTTCATACTATAGTTCGACTACGCTCACTATTAACAGCAATTTTCTAATTCTTTTTCCAATTTTTCGACCTTCGCCGAATGCGATTTTAAATTCGCGCCATCTTGCCTGATGAAAAACAGATAAGCAAGAATCACCAGCACAAACAACTCAATCGCGAACACAGTCCAACTCAAACCGCCTACAGCGACGTGGGCCGCGTAAAATCCAGCAACGATAACGGCAAACTTAGACCAAAACGCCTTCTCGCCTCGCCACCCGAATTTTTTTTCTGCCTGATACGCAATCCCCACAACCGTCCCGCCCATCAAAAGTGTAATCACGTCCAGATAAAGATTCGACGGCACGACACCAGTTAAAATCGCAAGCGACAACAAAACCCACGCTCCGGAAACTCCCATACAAATCGCGCAAACCGAAAACGGCAAAAAACGGCTTACGGCTTTAACGCTTATGGTGATTATCGCGACCAGAATCAAAGCAATAATAATGTCCATATTGTTAGAGAAAGAAAATTATTACGCCCAGCAAAATCATGGCTATTCCCCCGCCGTATCTCATAAGCCTGTTCTCGCGCAACTGCCACTCTCTGACTTTTGCCAGCAACTTTTCTTCGCTTGCGATAAAAAGAATTATTATAAGAGGCAAAACGAAAATAAGATTATAAAGCAAAAGATAACCCAGCCCCTTCAAATAAGTCGCTTGGTCATGCAAAAGCCCTAAAACCATAAGATATGGCCCGCCGGTGCAGGGAAATTCGCAAAGGCCCACAAGCACACCAAGAAAAAACGCGGTGGGCATAGATGCCTTTTCCATAAGTTCGGCGATTTTTCTATGCGCCGCGTGGGGCACACGAAGTTTAATCGGAAAGGACGGGAAAAATTCGTTAATAACGTTTATCGCGCCGAAAGCTATCAATAAGCTCGCGCCCACCTTAGCCATAAAATGCGGGGTATTGAATAAGTGCAACGCCTGTAAAATTCCAAGGCCGATCAAAACATAAATCACGAATACTCCGAGAATGTAAGAACCGCCTATGCGAAGAATGCCTGAGCGCATCTGGCCAAGAGTGAAAAGAAAAGCGATGGTCAGCAAAAGAATCGAGAAGGCACAAGGATTGATTGAGTCAATCAGAGCCGCGATTCCAACCAAAGGCAACATCCACTTCCCGCCATCAGACAGATTCCACAAAATTTCCGTTCCCGTGCCTCCGAATCTGAAAAACACAATCACGCCGGTAAATAAAATAGCCAGAACAACCAAAAAAACAAGTCTGGGGTTCATAATTTTTACGGGGTTACGGTTGTCTTAATCATAAAGTCGGCAATCGGACCCGAATCGTCCTCAATTATAACCGCCCTTTCAATATATCCGACGCCGGCCGGGCCGTGCGCAGCGGGGTCAAATTCAACAAGAATCTCGGCTTCTTCGTTTGGTGCTAATGTTTGATCGGCTCTTGGCACAAACCCATGCCCGGGCATTCCGTAAGGCCCGTAACTCTTCCCGCCCAAAATCAGCGTCGCCTCCGTGCACATGCAGGAAGTATAAATTTTTTCCACCTTAAGCGGATCGGTTCCGGAATTGGTAATTTTGAATTTATGATTTACTTTGCCTTTCGCCATTGAGATTGAACCGAAGTCATATATTTCTTCATCAAGCTTCAGAAGTCCGGCCGAGGCCGAAAGCGTCTCGCTTTTTTGCGGCTGCGCGTATTTCAACCCCCACAATCCCCCGGCAATCAAAATTGCTACAGCTAAAGTTAAAATAATTTTTTGCATATTTTAAGAAGTAAAAAATAAAAATAACCCTTTTGAGGGGTTAGGGAACCGCGACACAAAAACCGCCCGACTGGCGTTTTTATATCACGGCTTTACGCGGATGTGGGGCTGTTTTCGTGAAGAGAAAGCCAGCGAAGCGCGCGCGTTTCAGAAAAGGATTTAAAAAATTCTGGGTGATGATAAAAATTTACTTGGGAAAGGTTCGGTAAAAGAGAAACGATCGTAAACCGAGATATTGCTTCAAAAACGGCAACAAGCAAAACCGTGCCCGCCACGGCAAAGACGGCCAAAGAAAAACTCTTAAAAGCGTTGGCGTAAAAAGAAACCGCCCCGCCTATGCCGGCCGGACAAGCCGAACGATTGGCCGCTGACGCCAGACACCATTCCCCGAAACTGTGTCCCATAGCCAAAAAACCGAAAACCGCGATTGCGATGAAGCCGATTAAAAGCAATTTAGCCAAAACAGAATTCATGTATATTCATATTATACTCCTGAAAAAATTATTGGCAACACCTACTTATCTCTAAGATACCTCCTGCCTTTGAGTTTGTCGGGCATATAGTCATCCTTATCATACTTAGCATATCCTTCGCCGTAGTTTAAATCTTTCATAAGTTTTGTCGGGGCGTTTCGGATTTTTAAAGGGATTGGCAGATTTCCGTGATCTTTTGCGTCTTTCATTGCTGACATAAGCCCGTCGTAAGCCCTTCGGTCTTTTTTGCATTGCGAAAGATATGCAACGCCGTGCGCCAAGTTAATGGCGCATTCCGGAAGCCCGATAGTTTCTACCGCCCGAAAAACTTCGTTTGCGACAACTAACGCCGTAGGTTGCGCAAGCCCGATGTCTTCGGACGCAAAAATTACCATTCTTCGCGCGATAAATTTCGGGTCTTCGCCCGCTTCCACCATTCGCGCAAGATAATAAAGAGCGGCATCCGGCTGGCTTGCTCTCATGCTTTTTATAAACGCGCTTGTGGTGTTGTAATGCTCTTCCCCCTTTTTATCGTATCGTAAATGTTTTGATTGAAGCGCGTCTTTTAACGTATCTAAAGTAATTTTACCGTATAAATTGTCGGTCGCTTCAAGTAAATTTAGAGCTTGGCGAGCATCTCCGTTGGCCATAGCAATTAGCCAATCTTTTGATATTTTTTCTATTTTAAAACCTGTTCGTGAGATAATTTTCTCCATCTCTTTTTCGCTAAATTCGTTCAGAACAAAAACGCGGCATCTAGACAAAAGCGCCGGGATTACTTCAAAACTCGGATTTTCGGTCGTGGCTCCTATTAAAGTAAGCCGGCCCGACTCAACGAAAGGCAATAAAAAATCCTGCTGGGCTTTGTTGAAGCGATGGATTTCGTCAAGAAAAAGAATTTTTGATTTTTCGCCGAGTTTTCCCTGCTTCGTTCCCAGAATTTCTTTTACATCGTCCTTTCCGGCAGACACCGCCGAAAGTTCGTGAAGCTCGGCATCCAAATTTTTGGCGTAAATCTTAGCAAGGGTAGTTTTTCCGACTCCCGGCGGCCCCCACAATATAAATGAAAAGAGGTGACGTTTTTTTACCGCCTCGTAAATCGGCTTTCCCTTGCCCACCAAGTGCGCCTGCCCAACGAATTCACGCAAGGTTTTGGGCCTAATCTTTGAAGCCAGCGGTTCCATAACGATTTAATTCTAATAAAAAAACCGCCTCGCGGGAAGCGGGACGGCAACTAAAGAATCGCAAACTTAAGGATACACCAGCATCGCGTCTTCGCCGCATTCAAGATAAATGCACTCTTCGCCAATGTCTTCGCAAATGCGCGCAAGAAATTCTTGAAGTTTGGGCACCTTGGTCCTTCTCTCGTCTTCCTTGAAAGCAACTCTGAATTCTCTCAACTCGTCATATTCGGCGGATTCCGAAGTAAAATAGCCGTAAATGTTTCCTGAAGCGCAGGTGTATCCGCCAAAAGTGCCAAGCAAAAAATTATGGATGGTTCTGGCAATGCCTCGCCGCGTTTTTGAATATTTGCTGTTATATACTTTAATAGACGGGATAAGAAAAAGTGCCCTTCTGCCCAAACTTTCCACGCGCATTTTTTGGCTCCTCCACCAACCCATTTCTGCGCCCATAATAAGTTAATGTGCGCAAAAAGTCAAGATCAATGATATAAACCGGCGCAAAAAACAAAAAACCCCGCATCATAACTATTCTCTTATTCGTACGAATATGGGGTATATTGAAAAAATAAAAAACCGCCTCGCGGGGAGCGGGGCGGTTAATTAGTTGTGGTTTTTTGAAAACCATTCGGCGAATTTAAGAATTATTCATTAAGGCGGAAAACTTCCGCCGCGGAAACAGAAATTACGGGAGCGAAGATGATATATGCCGCAATGGCCCAGTAAAAACCCGCGCTCATTTCCAGCCACCACGTGGCGACAACCAAGATAAGACCTAAAATAAGTCCGACAACCAGCGCCAAAATAGCGTCTATGGCAGAAAGAAGGGGGGCCAAAATGAGAGTTGCGAGCGCAAGCAAAACTATTTCTTGATGGGTAGTCATGTTTTCATATTCTTCTGTCGTCATGAATCCCTCCTTTGCGCGCGTACCCAAATCCTCCTTCAAATTATCACAATAACCCTCCTCCCGCAAGAGTCTTAACGAATTTCAAAAATCTTGTTGGGCTTGCGGGCACCTTTTACTATTCGTATTTTGGATGGCGAAATTTTTAAATACTCCGCGAGGGTTTGAGTAACCGCGCGGTTGGCTTCGCCTCGTTCAGCTTTTTCTTTCACGTGAATCTCAAAACTATTTTCGGACTTCTGTAAAATCCCCTCTTTTTTTGAACCGGCAAAAACCTTTACTTTAATTAACATAATTTTTATCTGTCTTCGCTTGTTGTTTTATCTATTTTCTAATTCGTTCGAATTAGAGATGTGTTTTTTAGGTCAAAAAACAGCGTAAGGCGAAACGGTGTGCGCCATAACGATGGTTATCGCGTAATAGACCCAGTGGAGAGTGTAAGAATACGCAAAACCGTTCGGGACGCGCAAAATCAGGCGCGGAAAAATTGCCCCAAAAATGGCCGCGGAAAGTGTAAAACGAATAACATACCCCGCGGGCACCCCGCCAAAGGCAAGCAAGAAATGCGCCCCGCCGAATAAAATTACGCACCACCAAGTTATAGAACGCATGCTGTAATTTCTTTCAAAAAACGTCAGAACCAGAGCGGCGATAAGCAGCTGCTGTAAAAAAATTTCGGCGGCTTTAGGCAAAAAGTACCAGGAGTTTGCAACCATCAGCTCCGGCGGAGCCCACGGCTCGGTCCACACAATTGACGGAAGGTTCGGAATGGCATAAGCCGCAAAAATCGCCATCCCCAAAAAGGAAACCGCCAAAAACAAAAAAATGTTTAAGCGATTTTCAATCGGTCTCCAGTCCTCAAAAATATGCCGGAATGTTATTAAAGAAACAACAATCCAAAAAATATAATAAACAGTTATGGCAACGGGACTTCCGTTGTATCCGGAGCCGAATCCAAAAACAGGCAAAAAGGCATAATAACCGATGTAGGACATCAGCCAAATTGAGGCGACGCGCAAAAGCGTCCATCCGACAGAAAATTGTTTTTCGGGTGCGTTTTCCATAACTCACCCCGACTGCCACCACTTTATAAATTCAAACTGATAAATAAAATTCAAAATATTAAGCGTTAAGTTGTCGCGAATTGAGTATAAAACCCAGCCTTCAAGAGCCAATGCGGTTACGACCACGGCCCAAATCGGCAAAACGAGCGCCAGACTAAAACCCAAAACCATAAATAAGGCGTCAAAAACGGAGTTAATGACGCTGTCGCCATTATAACCCTGCGCCAACGCCTGCTCGCGATAAGCGTCAATCACCCACGGCGTATTTTCAGCGATTTCCCACCCGACTTCAATACCCATAGCAATTAAAAGTTTCTGCCAAAACGTAAGCCTCGGAAAGAAAAACCAAAGCGCTGCATAGAAAATAAAGCCGTGAATAACGTGCGACCACGAATACCAGTCAGACAGATGCTGTGAATTCCCCTCGGATAAAACAACGCCTTCCCAGATTTTTACATATCCGCATTCGCAAATTGCCGGCTGGCCCATTAAAAACAAAACCGCGCCCTGTAATAACAAAAACAACAGAATCCCCGTTTTATATTTATAATTATTCATATCTTAACGCCTCAATCGGGCTTTTCTTGCTGGCTTCACGCGCCGGATAAAGACCGAAAACAAGACCCACTAAAGCCGAAACGACAAAGCCCAAAAATGCCGCCAGAAACGGAAAATTGAAAGTCCAGCTAAGTCCGACGAATTGGCTGAGAACTATTGCCACCGCGAATGAAAGCAAGGCGCCCAAAATTACGCCGATAATTCCGCCGGTGACTGTCAAAAAAACGGCTTCGAGTAAAAATTGCATCAAAATATTTTTTTCTGTAGCACCCACGGCTTTGCGTAATCCTATTTCGCGCGTGCGTTCGGTTACCGAAACAAGCATTATGTTCATGATGCCGATTCCGCCGACAAGCAAGGAGATGGCGGCGATAGTAGCTAAAAACAAAGTCAGGATATTCGTTACGGTGCTCACGCGCTCAGCTATGTCGGCCTGCGTTTCAATAAAAAAATCGTCTTTTTTCGGATCGGTTATGCCGTGCAAATTCCGCAAAGTTATTTCTATGTCGCTTACGGTCTGATCTATTTTATCTTCGGATTCGGCTTCAACCACCAAGCGGTTGAAGTGTTTTATCCCAAACACGTAAGTTTGCGCCGTGGTGTAGGGCACCAAAACAGTCTCGTCAAAATTGAAAAAAGAAACCTGTCCTTTTGACGGCAAAACGCCGATCACGCGGAAGTTGCGTCCTTTTATTTTTATTCTTTCGCCAACCGCGTCGGACGCGCCGAAAAGTTCGTCTTTAACTTTTGAGCCGATCACCGCAACATCGGTCCGTCCTTTGACATCTTCTGCGGTGAAGAAATTCCCTTCTTTGGGCGTCAAATCAAAAATTTCCGAGGCAAGCTCCGAAACGCCGAGTATCGTCAGCCTGAAAGTTTCTCCTTCATAAACTCCGGAATCGGTCCCAAAAATTATGGGCATTATATTTTTAACGTAGGGCGCGTTGGATTTATTTTGAAGCGCCTTCAACTCCCGCTCTTTTAAAGAGTCGCTGAAAAGAGAATCGACTATTGACGGATCGGTGGGTCCCGACGGTTCTCTGCCCGGCAAAACGACTATGGTTTTTGAACCCAGCGCCTGAATCTGACCCAAAATCAGATCCTGCGCTCCCTGTCCCACGGAAACAACCAAAATTATGGCCGTAATCCCTATAACAATGCCTAAAATTGTTAGCGCCGATCTGGATCTGTTTGTTTTAAGTCCGTTTAGAGCCGTTTTTGCGGTGTGTGTGAAAAGCATAAGAATTTTATTTTTTGAAATGATCGGCCTTAAACCTGTGATCAACCTTTCGGTCGCTTTCAATCATTCCGTCTTTCATTGTGATGATTCTTTGGGCGTGTTCGGCGGTGTAAGTTTCGTGAGTGATGAGCAAAATCGTATGCCCTTTTTCTTCGTTGAGTTTTTGCAAAATTTCCATAATCACCTGCCCCGATTTTGAATCCAGATTTCCGGTCGGCTCGTCGGCAAAAATAATCTGCGGCTCGTTAACCAAAGCCCGGGCGATGGCTACGCGCTGTTTTTCGCCTCCCGACAGCTGCGATGGCTCGTGTTCTATGCGGTGAATAAGCCCAACATCCTCAACGGCTTTGCGCGCAAGTTCGTCCCACTCACTTTCTTTTCTTCCTGAATATAAAAGAGGAAGTTTTACGTTTTCCAAAACCGTTGTTCGCGAAAGAAGGTTGAAGGCCTGAAAAACAAAACCCATTTTTTTATTGCGCGTATGCGCGATGTCTTCCGCGGAGTAATCCTGGTCCGTCTTGCCGTCAAAAAAATACTCGCCTCCCGTAGGCGCGTCCAAAAAACCAAGAATATGCAGAAGAGTTGATTTGCCGGAACCCGAGGGCCCCATTATGGCGACAAACTCGCCCGATTCCGCCTTAAAAGAAACCCCGCCGAGCGCCGGAGTGGCAAGCCCGTCGTTTACATAAACTTTTTCAAGGTTTCTACAATCAAGCAGCGCCATTAAGTTTAATGTTAAAAGTGTCCGCCGAAGCCGGATCCGGAACTCGGGAGAAAACCTTCGGGTATAAAAGTTATTACTTCCTCGCCCCCATTTAGCCCTACAACTATCTCAATATTTCCTTCGGCAATTATTCCAGTTTCAACCGCAACTTCCCTAATTTTTCCTCCATCAATAACTCTTACTATCTTCAAGCCGTCTTGGGTTATTGCCGCCCTTTGCGGAATGTAAATTACGTTCTCGCGCCTCTCGGTTATTATGTCTACATTGGCCGTCATTCCCGATTTTATCCTCTCGTCTTTTTCCACAAACTGTAAAATTGTTTTATAGGTCGCCACACCCTCAAGGACGGTCTCGGCAGGATCAATCGAAGAAATCACGGCCTTAAAAATTATTCCGCCGCCATAAGCGTCAAGCGTGGCCTCGGCTTCGTTGCCCGTAACAGCCTTGGCGATATCGGCTTCCGGAATGTTGGCCTCTATTTCAAAATTGGATTCGGATATTAAAGAAACGACCGACGACGCGGCGCCGACTATTTCCCCTACCTTGGCATCCTGTTTTGTAACTATGCCCGAAATCGGCGCCCGTATTAAAGTCTTCACAAGTTGCGCCCGGTAATTTTCAACCGATGCTTCCTGGGCCGTTATTTTTTCGGGCCGGGTTCCGGCCAAAAGCAAAGCCAGGTCTTCCTGCGCCAAATTCAATGAAGACTGGGCCGAACGCAGTTTTTCTTCGGCGGAAGTTATTCCGGATATGGTCGTATTTATGTTGGTGCGCGCGGTTAAAACATCGGCACGGTAAGAATCAACCGTTGTTTGCGAAAGAGATCCGGAAGCCGATAAAGAATTTACCGCAAGAGAAATTTTGTCCAAAAAAGATTTTATTTTATCAAGATTTTCCTTTGTTTTGGCGACGTCCGGCAAATCCCAGTCCGTCAGAATTTTTTCCATTTCAATTCTGCCCCATTCTATGTCCCGCTCAAGCTGCGAATCAAAAACAGTAAAATTTATCTGGGGCGACGAGCTTTTCGGATTTGATATAAACTGGTCGACCTTGTTCCGAATCGCGTCGTCGGATTTGGTAAAAGCGTCACGCAAAGCGTTGGTCATGCCTACTTTTGCGTCTCCAAGCGCGATTTCGGCGTTAGACACTTTAACTTTCTGAATATTTACATCTTCTTCTCTTGAGCCCGAAACAAGCTCGGCAAGCTTGGCCTCTTCGGCTTTGAGCTGGGCCGCGATATCGGCGTTTTCAAGCGAAACCAAAACCTGTCCGGCATAAGCCCTGTCTCCGACTTTGGCGTTTACGCGCGCCACGCGCCCCCCTTTTTCAAACGCAAGATTGACGCTTTGGGCCGGCTTCACTCTGCCGGTAACGCTTACCGTTTGTATCAGATCGCCCCTGACCGCTTTCGCCGTCTGGAATTCGTCAGCGCTGCCTTTTGAAAAATACCACCAACTTCCTCCGGCCAGCGCAACTGCCAAAATCACCGCCAGGACCCACGGTTTCTTTAAAAAAGAGGTTGCAATCATGTTTTTATTTTAGAAAATTATTTGCGCTTTTTGGCGGCCTTTTTTGCCAGCATTTCGCGTTTTATCGCAAGACGTTTTTGGGTCTTTTTTGAATGCGACTTTCTTTTTCTCCTTATTCCTCTGTCTCTTATTACCATATACGTAATTATACACCGATTTTTCCCGGATGCATAGAATTACTCCAACATAACCGCCGTAGGCATTTTGTTTATTTTACGCGATAAACCATTCCTTGCCCAATATTGCTGATCTATCCCATGAGGTTATTTCGGGTGTGGATAAAGGAAAGCGGTCGGTTATCAATAATTTGATATAATACTTTTATGTTTGATTCCCCCCCCCCTCTCTCTAGATGTTTTAACGACAAAAGTACTTCTTATATTTTTTATATGCCCGGAAAAACGCCGGGCTTTTTAATTAACTTCTTATGGGTAATTTGCAAAACGGCAAGAAAGTAAAAAAGTTTTTAATCAGGGACTATCTTTTTTTCGTCGTTTTCGGCGCGGCTTTGATTTTCTCATTTGCGCTGGTTGTTCCGTTCGCGTCTTTTTTTAAGCAGGCGAATCAGAAGTCCGTTTCGCGAATCGCCACGGACGCCGAAAACGGCATCCGGGCGGAAGCCGACCACCTCATCAGGCAGTCTAGAGAACTTGACGAAGCCGGCGTTTTTGACCGGTTTTTGGCAAACAAGGATTCAGCGGGCCTTATTTCACTCGGCACGGAAGAGGTAAGAAGAAGGGGCGTGGGCGGGATTTTGGTCGCGGACGAAACAGGACAAGTTTTATCGCGGACACGCGCCATAAGCCAGAGAGGCGATTTTGTTTTCCATAGCACTTTTTGGGGAAGAGAAGCGCTTGAAAAAGGAGAATCCTACGGCATTGAAAAGGGCGTTACGCATCCCATCATTATTTTTGGAGCAAAAAAACTGGAACGGGAAGGAAAATTGTTCGGCATGATAGTTTCGGTGCAAATTCCGGATGATGATTACATAAAAACGTTTGCCAAAAAATATCTGCCCGAAGGAACAAAGGCCGCTTTTTTCTCAAAAGAAAAAGGCCTTACCGGCTCTAATTTTGAAACACCCGAAGAAAAGCGTCTTCTTGAAATATACTTCTCGCCCGGCTCTGATTTTAATGAAAAAGACGGGGCGCAAATGAAGGCGACCTTGAACGGAGAAGGATATTACGCGAGAAACATTGTTTTTGAAAGCGGATATGACGGCTCTTTCGGCAATATGATTTTATTCATTCCGCATAGTCACGCCCGGGAAGCGGCGATACTCGCTTTTCTTGTCGTTTTGGTTTTTGTTCTTGCCGGCTTAGTAGCCATTCGTCTGGACAAGCACTCGCACAATACCGTTTTTCTGATTCTGCTTATCTTGGCGGGCTGTGCGGCTATTTTCCCGTTTTCATATTTCTTTACGAAAACTGCTTATGACAGAGAGCACATATCCCTTTCCAAATCTCCGTATTTAATTTACAACTCAACGATTGCGATTGACCCCGATTCCGCGACCATCAATCTTGATTTTGAACATATTGTCTCCGTTGATATTATCACGGGAGGCGAGAGCATAAACGCGGTTGACGCCGTTGTAAAATACGACCCGTTGCTCGCGCGAGTGGAGGAGATAAGAACGACTAATTCTTTTTGCGACCCCGGCTTATTTGTTGAGCGAGAGATTGATAATAAAAAGGGGGAGGTTCGGGTTGTCTGCGGGCTTCCGACCCCCGGATTCAACGAACTGAAAGGAACGGCTTTTGAGCTGGCGCTTCAGCCGTTGAAACCCGGCCGGCTTTCTCTTTGGTTCGGCGAAGAAACGGCGGTTCTTGCCAATGACGGGCTTGGCACGAACGTTCTTCGCAATTCCGCCGGCGCAAGCTACCTGATTTCCGAAGGAGGGCGGGGCGGAATGGCTGACGCTTCACGGGTTCTTGTTTTTTCTCCTTCTCATCCTAACTCCACGAGATGGTATAACAACCGCGCTCCGTTTTTTACTTGGATCGGCGCGGATTCTTATAAATATAATTATGTTTTTGACCAAAGCCCGGACACCGAGCCGACCGGCGAAATTTTGAGAACCGAAACAACCGCGTTTTTTGAGGCGAAAGAAGACGGCACTTATTATTTTCATCTTTTGTCCAAAGGAGAGGACGAAAAATCGGAAGTGTCGCGTTATCCCGTTAAAATTGATTCCACTCCGCCGGAGGCGCCTTTAATCAAAGCAAGCGCGGAAAGTGTTGCCGTGGGAGAAGTGCTTCGCTTTGAGTTTTCTTCAAAAGACGAATCAAGCGGCCTTCAGGCGACATTTTATGTGAAATTAAGGGATGACGGCGTCTTTTTTCCGACCGGCCCCCAGCTTTTCATCGCTTTTCCCGAAAAAGGCGAGCAGAGTATAACCGTTCGTGTCTTTGACCGAGCCAACAATCACAGCGAGTCGCGAAAAGTCATTAAAGTAAAATAAATCTAAGAGTTTTATATCATCCTATTTGGTTTACACTGAGCCGCGTCGAAGTGCTCCGCGCGCTTCACGCCTGCCTGCCGGCAGGCAGGCATTTAGAACCGCCATTTGGCAAATTCCCGGCAACATATCGCCGTTTAAGATCGTGAATTACTGGTAGGACTTGCCCTGAGCCCGTCGAAGGGTTACCCACGGATTACGAGCTGTATGCCCCTGTGGCGAGAGATTGCCACCGGGGCACAGCCCTGCCTGCCGGCAGGCAGGTTTACACCACTGACGCCAGATTGACCCGAATTTGACGAGCTGGGCACATTTCAGAACTATGACAAAAGTGTATCAGATGTGAAATGTAAACCCCTATCGTTTTAATCCCCGAGCCTCTCTGTTGTGCAGTTTACGCGCCTCCTTATCGATAATGTTTGCGCCAACGAGTAAATCAGCTATCTCGTCACGCTCGGCATCTGAATAAACAGGATTAGTATAGCTTTCAATTTTCTTTACAATATCACGAGCATGCCCGACGAAATCAGTTCCAGAAATTTTCAGTTTATCTGCATTTGGAAAGGCTACAAGGGAAACGATGGGTGTTTTTAAGCGCTGTGATCCCAACAAGTTCTCAATTGCTTTTGTATGAGCGAAGTTTTGTCGAAATGGATTATAAAATCTTTCTTTGTATCGAAAAATTACCTGCGTCCAAAACTCTTGATTCGCGCTTCCAAAAATCCACCCCTTATACGCTTTAGTTTCAATACAAAAAATTCCGTAGTTCGAGACAACAACATGATCAATCTGCGTGGCACTCGAATTGCCATGAGACGGTAACATCAGATCGTTTAAAATTCTATAATGCACCGGGTCTAACCTGTGCAATTTTCTGGAAACAAATTTTTCTCCGCTTCGCCCTATCCAAACAGGCAACTTCCACTTAATAAATATGGCGATGCCTAAGAAAATAATTGTCATGAGTATAAGGGAGTTCATGTTGTTATAGTAAATCGGCGAGTTCTTCGCGCTCGTCCTCATCAAACTCGTCGGGATCAAGCCCCTCGCCTTCCAATACGCCAAGCGGGTGGCGTATTCACGACATCATTACAAACTGGAGTTTGTAATGATGTTATTTCAAACGGTAAGTAACGGAGTGGCCGATTTTGCCGATTTGTTCTACTTTACCTTCCGCTTCCAGTTCGTCCAAATAGCGCACGGCCGTGCGGCTCGCGACTCCAAGCATCGCCCGAATTTCGGAATTGCCGAGTTCGCCGCGCTCGCGCAAAAGCGCGAGCGCGCTCTCTTTTCGTGCCTCTTTTTGTGAAGCCGTCTCAACCGCCGATTTGCAGATACCGACAAATTCTTCACCGGTGCCGGTTCCGTGTTTTGCGGCCTCCTTTCTGGCAATCCAAAAAATAAAAGAAAACATCGCCGCAATTCCGATTACAATCAACAACAAATATGTCATAAGTTTATTTTATACAACATACCAACATTCTCAAGTTTGTTGGGATGTTGTGTTTTTAATTTTTTGTTGGTTATTATGGTTTTTGCCTTTTATTTTAGCAGTTGTGTTACGAGCGCCGCCATCTGTTCTTTTTTCTTGGGGTCGCTTTCGGCAATGAGAAGCGTTAGCGCGGTCAAGCTCGCCGGATTGATACTGCGGCTCCTCTTGGCGCGGTATCTGCGCAGAAACCAAATAAAGGCAAAAGCGCCGGAACGTTTATTGCCGTCCGTGAAAGGGTGGTTTTTTACCATAAAATAAAGCAGATGCGCGGCTTTTTCTTCCACGCTTGGGTAGAGCGGCTTGCCGCCGAATGATTGCATTATATTTCCCGCGATACCCTCAACGGCTCCCGACCTTCTTTCTTGGGCAAACAGCTCCGTCGCCTCGCCTTTTTTGATGAGTTCGGCTCGCAGATTTCCTATGGCGCGGAACAATTCTTCTCCAGCGAGCTTGACCGCTTTTTTGGTTGTGCCGATAACTTTCAGGGCCTCTTTGTCGTAAGCGTCAAGCGAAACCCAGGTGCTGGCGAATTCTTTGATAAGTTCCAAGATTGTTTTGGGGTCAAGGATGATATGTTCGGGCAGAAGCGTCTGGATGTCCGCCACCGTTTTCATAAACGCGTCATAGTTGTGAGCAATGCGCTTGCGGTTTATGGTGTAGCCCTGGGTGATATGTTCACGCAGGGTTTTTGTTGCCCACCGGCGAAATTCAATTGCTCTTTTTGAATTTGCCCGATATCCAACAGCCAAAATAATATCAAGTGAATAAAAAGCTGCGGGTTTATCAGAATTTGCAATGTGCATTTTTTGCACATTGCTTTTTTTACTAATTTCTCCGTCTTTGAAAATATTACGTATATGTTTTGTTATCACTGAGCGCTCTATTTGAAAAACACCCGCGATTTGCGCTTGCGTCGCCCAGATTGTCTCATGCCTAAAATCCCCCCGAAGCTCAATGGCTCCTGACGGGGTTTGGTAAATCACTAATTGTTTATTTTCTTTTTGAATTACTTTGACCATAACGATATTATTCTCTTAATTTTGCCTTATTTTGGTTGGTTTTTCAATACGCCAGGCGGGTGGCGTATTCACGACATCATTACAAACTGGAGTTTGTAATGATGTTATTTCAAACGGTAAGTAACGGAGTGGCCGATTTTGCCGATTTGTTCTACTTTACCTTCCGCTTCCAGTTCGTCCAAATAGCGCACGGCCGTGCGGCTCGCGACTCCAAGCATCGCCCGAATTTCGGAATTGCCGAGTTCGCCGCGCTCGCGCAAAAGCGCGAGCGCGCTCTCTTTTCGTGCCTCTTTTTGTGAAGCCGTCTCAACCGCCGATTTGCAGATACCGACAAATTCTTCTTTGGTACTTGTCCCGTGTTTTCTCGCTTCTTTACGCGCGTAAACCGCCAGCGCCACAACCGCCACGACAAGAATGATAATTATGAAAATTAAAATCGAGGTTATAAATTTATTTTTTTAATTTTTGACCATAGCTAACAGCGTAGTGCATCGCTCGCAGTAATGGTAACTGCTCGGAAATACCGACTTGTCTGGCATGTTTTTTATCTCGAAGTTCGTCTAGAATTATTGTAATAAAAGTTGGAATGTCAATAATCTCAATGGGCAATCCATTTTTTGTTTGCCACTTAAGGCCAGCCGGCTTCCTTGTGTGGCTGACAATTGCAATGCGTTTAATAACTTTGGGAGTAAATCCGACCACCTTGACACATTCCGCCATCGCAAGTTCGGTAAACTTTTTACCAGTAAATCTTATCCTCCGACCCTCCCAGGAATCGTAATCAGACGAAGTTTCGACATGTAGAAGGGTGTTGTCTTTTGGTCGATAAGCCAAGACATCTATATCGCCACTATGACCGCCCGTAGATTCGCCAGCGGCGCCGCCAAATCTTATATTACGACGCACAAAGAATCCCTTGTATTCGTGCCATTCAGCCGTTAACTCTTCTAAAAAATTCATAAATTTATTTTTTAAGTTTTTTACTTGATCTAAGTCGAGTTGAAGGGCTGACTTGATTATAATTTATATTTCCTCCGCTGTGATTAATAAATTGCAACAAGCGGGTAAGCTCGCTATGGGCGGGAGTGATGCCGGAAGCCTCTTCCTTAACTCCCTCAATCATGGTTTTGAAATCAAGCAACTTAATTTTACACCCGCTTAAATTTCTCTTAAATATTTTATTTTCCTCCCACATTTTTTTATATCCATGGTCATAGGAAACACAAATAATATAAAAAACAAATCTCTTTTGACCAGTTATTTCCTTTATTTTATTTTTTAAGGCCCGGGACCAAACAGGCATAGCAAGTTCTCGAAAGGTTTGTCTGGTCCTCCGATAATTTTCTTTTAGCCGTTTTAGTTCTCTCATAATATGTAGTCCTCCGTGCCAAGATTTGCAACTTACTACAATGACTCTATCTATACTTTTTTTCTTAGGATGAACAGCAACAATATCAACGTCCGAGTGAACGTTATAAGCCGGTCCTCGTCTGTTCGGACGATATTTTACATTGTGTTGCGTAAAATATCCCAAATGCCGGAAATAATCCTCTGCTAGTTGTTCTAAAACATCATTTATCATAATAAATTTATTTTAACACTTCTCCGAGTTTTCTTGCCCCGTAGTGAACGCTTCGCGTTCTACTGCTGGGGTTTGTTGGCCAATCGGGTATATTATTTTAGATCAAACACTCTTACCACTTCATCAAAGTTTTTAAATCTATCCTTTTTCCATTCTTCCTGTTTGATATAAAGCGCCTTGTAGACAACTCTATTCTGCCGATTGTTCACATCCTCACACCACTTTTGCAGTCTTTCAAATTTTAGCTTGTCATTATTTTCTTCTCGTCCTTTTGTCTCAACAATATAAACAATCTTTTCATCTTTCTTGACAAAGAAATCGGGGTAGTAGGTAGCAATAAATCCTTCTGAATTTTTATACTCAATCCTAAGCGCGCTCGCTTCCTTGTTTTGAAAGTTTTTTGCGAAAGAAATTACATCATCACAATTTTCAAGAAAATCCGAAAATACCAGCTCAAAATCACTGTCCCCGACAATTTTATTGAAAACTGATTTTTTTGGTATTAAATATGATTTGTCATTAACGACAAAGGGTCTTGCTTCGCTGATTTTTATATAATTTTTTATTTCCGTATCTCCCTTATCTTCCACGGTGAGATCATTGATAGCTTTCTTGAAAGAATCTTTAATGAGCCGTATATATTCAACTTCTGACAAGTTTCTTAAAACATTTAAGTCTGACAAATTCACAGGACTATCAAACATATTATTCTGCAAAAACTCTCTTACTTTGCCGAATAAAATATCGTAGCAACCAAACAGCCGTAGTTCTCGCATTATTGCTTGTGCAAAAAATCCGACAACGCTTTGATAATCTGGCTCTATATCTCCCGAAAGTATTGTTGTGTGATGAGTTTTTTCACCAACAACATCCTTAAACACAATTTCTCGTTTTTCTTCTTCAGAAAAAGTTTTAACTTTGACTTTTTTATTCCCAAATTTAGAAACATCCAGCTCGGCGAGATTTTTATATTCCCTCTGAATTCTGGGGGACATCACCGGAATCTCTATATCAAGTTTCTCAATATCCTTTTTTGGATTATCCTTATCAACCTCAATCACCATCGGGGATATTGGCTTCGCTCCTGTTCCCATCGCTTTCTTCTCAAGAATAACGCCCTCGCCTTTGATTGACTCAACAAAGTCCATAAAAGCAGGAGTTCCCACAACGCTCACATACTCCTCAACATCGTCTCTCCCAAAAAACATTCTGCGGAGTCCTCGTCCGAGAGTCTGTTCGGGTAGAATTTTTGAATCGGCGGCATATGGTCGTAGCCCAACAATGGTCGTTACATTTTTTACATCCCAACCTTCTTTCAACATCATCACAGAAATAATTACTTTGAACGGGCTTTCCCAACCATCAATTTCATTCGCTTGTTTTCTAAGCACATCCAACTCCTCTTTACTTTTACCGGACACGCTTTCCGAAATTTCTCCGCTCTTATTCGTATGGATAGTCAAAACCGCGCCCCTTAACTCTTTAAAACTTGTTTCAACATATTCTGCCACCTCATCACAATTCTTTGTATCATTGGTCATGATAAAAAGAATGGATTTTTTACCCATCAGTTTTAATACTTCGTATGTTTTTTTCCATTCTTCAATACCAAGATTTATATAATCCCTGTATTTTTCACTAAACAGCGTGCTTTGATTTTCTTTTAGCTTTCCTCGGCTAGCCGCGTCTGGCACAACCGGATTTTTTACAACTCTCTGATGTATTGCTTCAACAAGAGGATAATCGGAAATGGTTTGCACAAAAATAGAGCCGTCATTTTTTCTGGGCGTAGCTGTGAGGTCAAGCTGTAAAGATAGCCCCGCGCCTTTCTGTTTTAGTCGATTGTCTATGTCTGTAACAGATTTAACCCAAGCCGATTTATGGTCGTGCAAATGGTGTGCTTCGTCATTGATTACAATAAGTTCATCAATATCTCTTACGATCATTCCCAAATCGACAGTAGAGTCGCTTGTTTTTGTAACAGGATTGTCGCCCAAGAAGTATCGCGAGGTGTCCGCATCTTCTGCGCTCGCTTCGTGTATATAACCCTCAAAAACTCTGTGGATGTTAGTCAAAAATATATTTCCAGTATCAGAAACATTGCGCAAATCGTCTTGCAAATGGAGAGTCATCTGAAAATCGTCCTGCCAGTTTTGCCCATGATAGCCGTTATCCGGCAAAACAGGATCGCTAAAAAATATTTTTAAGCCTCCAAAATCATTTTTTATTCTTTCAAAAACAATGACATTCGGTGTTATCAAAAGAAAATTCTTTGCCAAACTTGAATTTTTCTCATATTTTTTATGAAAATATGCCCATGCAACAACTAGACTCATTACTTTGGTCTTGCCCGCGCCAGTCGCCATTTTAATGACAAAGCGAAGCCACTCCTCGGTAAACATCTGCGGACTTAATACACCAGTAGAATTATAGCGAATGAGATCGTATTTATCTTTTACTTTCGCCACTTCATAAAGCCATACGACTGTTTCCAAAGCCTCTCTTTGTGCGAAATAGTATTTGAAATGAGAAGATACTCCGTGTTGGTCATATAAAATATGTTCCTCCTTAAACCACCAATTCAAAAGTGATTTAGAAGTATCGCTTGCTCCATCGTAATTTTTATCTCGCCATTCTTTTACTTTTTTTCGTAAATCAGCCACCAGAGGAGGAATGAGCTTATCAAACCCTTTTTCTCTCAATGCTTCATCAGCAGGAAACCACCGAATATTCGGGTCAAGTATCGCGTATGGGTCTTTTGGAAAGTCTTTGTGTAAAGCCATGATTTTACTACATGCCCACTACATGCTTTTCTAGCTTAAATAAAGGGATTTTGGTGGTTTTCATGTGATTGTTGATAAGTTTACTACATGATTATCATGCCCATATTGGTACATATTCCTTGGGTCTTTCCGATTCCTTAATTAGGCCTTTTTCTGTTGTGGCCTTTATGATTGCCGAAGCGGCGGGATAATTTTTCTCACCAATACCTAATCGCTCTCGTAATGTTGCATTTGTCATTCTTAAATTTTCAACATATTTCAAAACACAGTGTTGAAAACAAGCTCGCACCTTATCATCGATCGTCATATCCTTGAGTTCTTTCCGCGCGTATAGCGTAACTCGAGTAAAATTATCAAATTTTTGAAAGTTAGGAGCGGGTAATTGGAAGAGCGCGATATTTATTAAAGCTCGATCGATTCCGGTCCCTCCCTCTTCACATACACCAATTTGACGCATAAATGACGCCATATCTTCGTTGCGGGAACGGGGAGGATGGTCAATAAATCTATCAGTATCTATAAGCGGTTCTCCTGTATTTGTTATTTCTATACGGTCGTCAAAAATTTCTATCATAGGACCAGCACCCGAAATCGACAAATCTTGGTGTATGAGAGCATTCGCAACGAACTCACGGATTGCCACTTCTGGATACATTTTTACTTCTTTTCTTAATGATCTAGAAATATCTTCATTCTGGGGTAATTTATCATTAATGTAATCCAGCAAACTTTCGAAAGAGATTGCATAGCCAAAAGAACCTTCTTGTTCTTTTACTCTATCAACTCTTGTATTTCCTTTGTAAATTACTACTCTGACAGATTTTCTTTTCACTGTTGGGAAATCTACTAAATTCTTTGCGAATAAAATAGCACCTAAATTGGTAATGTCATAACTATCATCAAAGACTTTTTTAACTAGGCCGTGTTGAATCATTTTCTCAACGAACAGGTTAGTTTCAGAAGGTAACTCTTGTTTAGTTAAAGAAAAATATTTACCATAATCAAGTAATTTCAAGACTTCCGACACGGTTAAGTGTTCTTTCGCTATTCCTTTTTCAAAGCTTTTTCGATTGATATTATTCCAAATCTTACTTTCTTTATCTGGGTAATCAGAGAGTTTGGGTGTCGTTGATCCAACTCTTATATATGCAATATTTTGAAATTTTACTGGCTGGTTTATGGCAGGAGGAATAATAAAAAGTGCTATTTTTTTATCTTCGAATGATTGTTCATAGATTCGAAAGTCAATTTTTGGATTAATATTTTTTGAAAGCCAAAACTCCAATTCTTCGTTGCCAACTCTCTCCTGAGATGGGATAAATGTCGTACCCATTATTTTGTGGGTCGTGTCTTGAATACCAAAAATTAAATAGCCATATTTTTGGTCATGCAAGTTTGCAGCATTTGAAAGAGCAGATATTCTTTTACCAATTTCTTCCTTGGTAAAATGATTTTCTTTAAATTCCACTGATTCGGTCTCTGTGGGAAGTGCAGATAAATCCTTGATTAATTTTTCAAAATCTTTTTGTTCCATACTCATATTTTTACTTCAATTACTTTAGTAGTATCATTCCCGAAAATATCTACGACCTTTACGGCTATTTTGTGCTTGCCTTTTGTCGCTACCTTTGGGGAAGTAACAAGGTCAAGATTTCTGTTCTTTTTTGTGCGGAAACTCTGCCATTCATTGTCAAAAATATAGTCACCGGTCCAAACTTCTTTTTCCTTGCCATCTTCCATTACTTTGATGATTTCCTTTCTGCTCGCGAAATCAAAATCTACCGCCCAATAGTCAATCCAGTCGCTCCATTTTTTAGTCAAAACCTCCTTTGAGATTTCTTCCGTCTTCTTATCTTTTGAGATTTTTACCACTTGACCATCTTCTACCACCACTTTAGATCCGCCGGGGCGCAATGCCTCGGCTATTTCGCCGGAATCATCTTGATTATAAAAGACGGAAAAGTCGGTGAGTTCGATGGAAATTTCTTTGTCATTTCCTCGTCCTTTTACAATCGGCTTTGCTTCTATAAAAGCGACATCATAAAACTTCACTTGCCCCTTTTCTACCGCCTTTTTATCAAAAACCTCTCGTGGAATTATTTTAAACGCGATATCAATACCGCCGCCTCTAAATTCGTGTCTATCAAAACCCATCTCCCAGTCAAAACCCAATACATCTACTTTAGTTATTTTTTTATCTTCACATTCTTTAACTACTTGCGCTACAAAATTTTCAGATACCGGCGCATTGATTGGCCCAACCGCGACCAACCTATCACGCTTTTTGCCCACCAGGGCTTCAAAGGACTCAACTGGCTCTGCTTTGTAAGCAGAAAGTATAAGTTTTATAAATTCCTTTTCTTTTCCTTCAGCTTGTTTTGATTTTTCTTCCGCTCGCAAATCGTCATTTGTCGCAAGAAAATTCTCTCTTTCGTATCTGCCGACATTCAAAATTTCAAAAGCACGGAAATTTTTGCTTTCCTTTTTCATTTCTCTTTGCGTACCAATCAATCGTTTACGAGAAGTGTGAATACTAAATTTACCCAAATCAGAACCGATCCATTTTCTGCCAAGTTTTTCTGCAACAGCGAGGGTGGTTCCAGAACCGCAGAAAAAATCAGCAACAAGGTCGCCCTCGTTGGAGGAGGCTTTTATAATTCGTTCAAGCAATGTAATTGGCTTCTCTGTCGGATACCCAGTATTATCTTTTTTTGTTACTTCGGCCTGTGGAATAATCCAAACATCATCCGCATTTTTTGTTGAATACTCGTTATAAATGACTTTTCCGTATTCGTCCTTTTTTGTATCTAGTTTTCCTGTTACTGGATTCCAAATTCGCGCATTAATTTTTCGAGACTTATCAAGTTTAATCTTCACCCCATTCCAAATATATCCTTTCCCTTTTGTGTAAAATAATACCGTATCATGATTTTTAGGTAACCCATTTATATTCCCTTGCAGCTTATCAGGGTAAGACCAAATAATCTCATTTACAAAATTATCAATTCCAAATAATTCATCCATAACAAGGCGCAGATGTCCAGTTAACCTCCAATCACAGTGCACATAGATACTCCCATCATCCGCAAGTAAATCGTGCATGAGTTTTAATCGTTCATAAATCATGGCGATAAAACTATCTGCACCCTTACCCCAAGTGTCGCGATAGGCAATTTCTTCTATCACTGACGGCTTTTTAGTAAAACTTTCTTCGTCCTCGCCATCGCCGATTTTTATATCCATTGAAAAATCCGCCCCGACATCAAACGGAGGGTCAATGTAAATCAATTTCAAACCGCCTTGCGCTTCTATTTCTTTGCGAAGCGGTCCATTTTTGAGAGAGGAGAGAATCAGTTTATTGTCTCCCCAAATCAATTTATTCGTCCATCCGGTTATTTGTCGCCCGGAAGTGTCAAAAAGAGAATTTTGATTGCCAAATTTCGCATCACTTCTCGGCTCGTCTATTTGCTCAATAACTTGAAAAGGCAAGACAACATTCGTTACCTCATTTGTCTTTCCATTCCAAACCAGCTCAACTTCACGATCATCATCAAAAAGCAAAAAGCGATACTTCTCCGGAAGCGGTTTCCCCGCTTCCAAGTATTTCACAATATCCCTTTTTTCATTGTCAGATAATTGCATGAGATTTACTTATTGGGTTAATGAACAATCGCCCACATTGTATAAGGCCCAAAGTTCAAGAAAACGAAATGTTCCCAAAAAATTTATAGTATCTCCTAACTGCAATAGCTCAATTCTTTTCTGCCAGTCGGTACTAAAATTACATTTAACTGTTCCGTTCGCAACTGTTATTCCAATTTTAGGTCCCTCGCTGTCTTCCGATCTCCACTTATTCGAATATTCACCCTCTCCTATTATTGACGTATTTTTATAAGTATCAAGTAAATCCTGTACTTCCTCTGATGTTTTAGCATTTTCTATACGCTTAATAATATCCGCTATATTAATTGGATCTGTTGGGGTTATTACCGCAGCAGCTTGTTTTTCATTTTTATTTTGTCCAGAAAAAACACCTGGTAACCAAATTGACCAATATGGAATAGAAATTACTGCTACAAGTAATAAAATAAGACTAATTATTGTCGGAATTAAAAATTTTGGGTCTTTCCAAAATCTATTATTCATGATTATTTTTAGCATATCGAGCCACGATTTCTTTACCAAATGGGCCCTCTATTAGATTAATAAATTCTTGAGCTAAATCATCCCACTTTATTATTCCTTTATTCCAAAGCAATACCGCATCAGTTCGATGCTTTAAAACTCTAAGAAAAATCTGCCAAGTAAAACCTTGGGTTTTAAGTTGATTGCCCCAATGCTCCCAAAGATATTTAGGAAGCTGGTTGCCATACCAAACGTTAACATTGTCCCAGTTAACACCAGGTGTTTTAACTATATTGACCTCGACTGTCTTCATCCAGTTTTTAACGTGTTCTGGCTCTTTAGGGATATGTAAGTTCATATCCCAAGTATATAGGATACCGATATAAAAGTCAAGAGATGTTGTCTTAAAGCCGCCTTTTTCGCCCAATACGCCACCCGTCTGGCGTATTCGCCTCGAAGGAAAGCAAAGCTTCCTACGGGGTGAATTTTTCGTTTGTGATAAATGTTAGATCAGAGTTCATATTCATTTTCATTTTTAATCTTTGGTTCTTTGTCTTACTTTTCGCTCTCCAAGCGCGCCTTTAATAAAAAGATTGTTTCATCGCGGAGTTTTGCCCGGGCCCAATCCTTTTGGCTTTCGGTCAAAAACTCTCCCAAACCGACCAGAATGTTTCGATTCTCCATTTTTTCCAGCTGTTCCGCGGTTGCTTGTAGAATCTCTTTAAATGATTTGCCCGAACGCTGCTCAACGATTTCTTTATTTATCGGCCAGTTGTTTTTAAGGAAAAACCAAACATCATAAATATCGCGGCTC
>Ga0155692_132_pt2 | contig 100559 bp, 104 predicted proteins | sample RifCSPlowO2_01_FD_107349 | JGI IMG/M metagenome (GOLD analysis project Ga0155692, IMG submission 107349) | Candidatus Niyogibacteria bacterium RIFCSPLOWO2_01_FULL_45_48 | reverse complement strand
TGTTTTTGAGATCGTTGTATTTGGCAAATATCAAGTCGGGGTTTTTGAAAGCGAATGTTCCGGCTAGAGTAACTATAAGAATCGACGCAAACGATTTTACAAAAAGAGGTTTGGACAAAAACCCAAACCGAGTTTTAAAGACGCCCCAAAACTCGGTTTGGGTTTTTTCCGGAGCCGGATCTCCCAAAAGCATCACATCCCAGGGGTCAAGAGATTTTATCTTTCGACTGAATAAAACCTGTTTCGGGTTTAGGTTGAATTTAGGGAGATTGATCTTTGGAAATTTTGGCAGACGCAAAGCCTGCTGGGGCTCAAAAGCTTCTGTGGTTTCCGGTTTCGAAGACATCTCGAGCCCGCTCGAGATGTCTAAGAACTCCTTTTTCAGCAGTTCGACTTCTTTTACCACATCAAACTCGTTTTTTCGTTCGCTTGCCTTTTTTGTAAACCATTCTTTAAGCGCACTTTCGGGTATAAACCAGACACCGTCTATTTTTTTTGCGGGCATTGAGCCTTTTCGTATAAGTTGGCCTAAATAGTCCCGATGATAATTGGAAATTTCTGACGCGAGAATAAGGGAGAGGTATTTTTTGCCTTCCCTTACGATAAGTTTCGGTTTTTTTAAAAATCCGTTTTTGCTTGACATTAAGTATGTCTCGACCAGCTCTCGATAGATATCCTAAACATATTCAAATCACATCGACACATATCTTAATTATTTAATTTTTATAAATTAAATGCCATGATTTTTTTCTTAAATCTGTGGATAACAATAAAAAAATAAAAAATTTTATAAACGAGATTGATTGGAAAACAAAAACAGCGGAGCATTTTTTCCGCTGTCGAGAACCTTAAAAAAGATTGATAAACCTTATAAAACCTTTTCCGCCTCTATCTATCCGGCGGGATATTATAATAGTTAAGCAAAAACTTAATTATCTCCATGAACGGCTCGGTAAGCGTGTTAGAGGCATAAAGTACTCCTCTTGGTCTTACCAAAAACATCACAACCGCGAACTTAGCGTTATAAGCCGGAGCATAGCCGAAAAAGGCGTGAAGAAAATCGTCTGAATATCCCCCGTGTCCGTCGGACATTTGTGCCGTGCCGGTTTTAGCCGCAATTGAATAGTGTTCGTTTTTTTGCGTCCCGCCCAGAAGCGCCTCATCAACCACTTGCGCAAGCATACGGGTTATTTCTTCCGATGTCTGCGGTTTTATGATTCCCTCTTTAATTTCCGGTTCATTAAAAATATCCGGCGATCCGTCAACCAAAACCCGGTCAATAACAAAAGGCTTAACCAGCTTGCCTCCGTTGGCTAAGACGCTTATTGCCCTTAAAAACTCCAAAGGCGTTACCGCGACACCCTGCCCAAACGAAGCGGTTGCTGATTCGATTTCGCGTCCGGATTCCAAATTGGATAAATTGCCCGAAACTTCTCCCGGCAGCTCAACGCCTGTTTTTTGCGACAAGCCAAGTTTTTCAAAATACTCCTGAAGCGCCTTTGGTCCTATTTCGCGCATGACAAAAACCGCGCCGGTATTAAGCGATTGGTTTAAAACTTCCTGCATACTAACCTCCCCGCGTCCTTTACCATCGTAGTTTTCAATTCTGTGATTGTTTATCACTAAATACCCGTTATCAAAATACGTAGTCTCGGGTGTTATTTTTCCGAGGTCAATTCCCGCAGCCATGGTCAGCGGTTTGAATACGGAGCCAAGTTCGTAAATATGTTCAACTGACGGATTTATAAAAACATCAGGCGATTTTACTTCGCCATAAAGATTTGGATCAAATGTCGGGCGGGAGGCCATGGCCAAGATGCGTCCGGTTTGGGGGTCCATAACGATCGCCCCCGCTCTTTCGGCATCCCATTTTACGTATGCTTCTTCCAGTACTTTTTCAAGAAAGAACTGCGCCTGCGGTTCTATGGTTAAAACAACGCTGGCTGAAGATTTTACGCCCGGAAACAGTTTTTTGCCCCAATCAAGAAAGGTTCCGGCCAGTGTTCGTCTTCCGCTTAAATAACTTTCTTCGCCTTCAAGAAGCGCCTCCCGCGAATACTCTATGCCCGACCGGCCGACTATATCGTCCTCTTTATACCCGGCAAACCCTACGACCGAGGACGCCAGCTCTCTGGCGGGATAAAACCGCCACTCTTCGGGCGAGACCCCGACGCCGGCCAGTTTTAAATCAATAATCTTCTCGGCCAGACCGTTTTCAAGTTTGTGGCTTATGATCTCGTAAGGATCGTTTATTTTGGCTGCTCTTTCCAAAAAAACACCCTCATCTAAAGTCGGCAAGAGCTCGGAAAGTTTGCCGTAAATATACTCCGCGTCTTCTATTTTTCTCGGATCGATATATAAAAGATAACCGCTTTTCGTACTCGCCACACGGAACAGCCCTCCGTCTTTTTCGGAAAGATAAATACTCCCGCGTCTTATGCTCGCGTCAAGCGAAGAAATATGCTGACGTTCGGCCAAGGTTTCGTAATACGCGCGGGAGGCAACCTGTAAAAAAAACAACCGGCTGATAATAACCAAGCCTAGCACGCTTAAAAAAATGCCGACGACCAGCATTCTGCCGTCAAGTCGAACCCTCATGTTAATTTTTATTCTTTATTTTTATTGAGTAAAACCTTGAGCCCGAGCCAAAGAACCGAAGCGCTCGACAAAGAGCGGGTTTTTCGCCGAAGCTAGACCCAGGCTTTCCCGTCCTTCGTCAAACAGGCTTTCGAGCTTGGCCATGTACTTCTCCTCGACCTGCTGGTAAAAAATGCCGTCACTTTTGGTCAGCTCAAGCTCTTTTTCTATTCTATACGACAGATCCACTATTGAGTAAACGGAGTAGATATAAACCAAAAAAAACGCGCTTAAAAGAAAGGTCAGTGCCCAAAAGACCCGTACGTTCAGGCGTTCGGCTTTGTTAGACAGTATATATGAAGTGTTTATTTTTAAATTAGTCATTTTTTGCTTTTAAAAGCGCGCGTAATTTCGAGGATCTGGAACGTGGATTTTGTCTGGCCTCTTCCATGTCGGGCACGATGGGTTTTTTGGTCAGGATTTCGCCAAGGCCCTCTTTTTTCTTATTTCTAAAAAAGTTTTTTACGATACGGTCTTCAAGAGAGTGAAACGAGATAACCGCTAGGCGCCCTCCGATTTCCAAAACGCTCCATGCCTCACGAAGCCCGTTTTCCAGCGCGCCCAGCTCGTCATTAACCGCGATCCTTAACGCCTGAAAAGTTCTCGTGGCCGGATGGATTCTTTGCTTTTGATACGCCTTCGGTACCGCTTCCAGAATTATTTTGGCAAGTTCAGCTGTCTTCATAATTCTTGACCGTTTTCTTTCTTTAACGATCGCTCCGGCAATCCTCGGGGCATAACGCTCTTCGCCGTATTCCCGAAAAATTTCGGTAAGATCGCTTTCGGACCAACTGTTCACAATACGCGCGGCAGTTAATCGGTCGGGTTCTGTTGTGGACTCAAAGGTCATAATCAGCGGTTCGTCGCGCAAAAATGAAAATCCCCTTCCCGACCTCTCCAGCTGGTCGGAGCTCATACCCAGATCAAAAAGAATACCGTCATAAGTCTTAGAAAAATCTTTTACCAGACCTGACAGGCCTCTGAAGTTTCCGCAAACCGCTTTCAGGCGGGTATCCGAAGAAAATTTATGTTTTAACCGCTTGACTGTTTCTTCGTCCCTGTCTATTGCGACCAAAACGGCGTCATTGTTCATTCTCTTTAAAATTTCGGCCGTATGCCCTCCGCCGTTCGCAGTAGAGTCAATAAAGGCGCGACCACGCTCCGGCTCCAAAATTTTTATTGCTTCATTTAAAAGTACCGGTATATGAGCCATGCCTCAGTAGGCTCCTATCTCTCCGAGTTTTTCCGCCAAAACGTCAGCCTGCTTTTCTATTTCGGATTTATAACTATCCCACCTTGTCGCGTCCCAAATTTCCAAATACTTATGGACTCCGGCGACAACCACCCTTTCCGAAAGTCCGGCATACTCTTTAAGCGTTTCGGGAATCAAAACCCGCCCGAGAGCATCCATCTCAACATGCGCAGCGCCACCCAGGAAAAACCTGACAAACCTTCTTGTGTCTGCTTGTCCCATGGGTAAGTTTGAAAGTTTTTCGGCAATATGCTCCCACTCTTTTATCGGATAGACATATAAGCATCTGTCCAAGCCCTTGGTAATAACGGCATTATTGCCAAGCTCTTTACGAAGCTTGGCTGGCAAGGCCACCCGCTTTTTAGCGTCTAGTGTGTGCTGAAATTCTCCTATTAGCATTAAATTTTAGCGATTTTTGTGGAGTTATCCACACTATCCACAGATTTATCCACAATTCACCACTTATCTATAACTTTATACCACTTTTATATATGAAGCAACCACAACGCTGTCTGTGGATAACTATTTTCAAAAAAGGCTTATTTTAAGGCATTTTTAAAATATCTATTGACAGGACTACATATTTTTGCTATAATTAACCTTGAAATAGTTGAACCAGCTGTTCTTCCTCAAACCCTACAAGGGGGGTCAAGATGAACCAGCACATGGTTAACCTGTTCTTCGCAAGGTCAGAGGGCCTCCGCAGGCAAGCCCAAGCCGTCCGCCAGACGGTCGACCAGGGCATGACCCTGGTCTTCGAGCAGATGGGGGTATGGTTGCAGGCGAACATCAGCAAGACGTTCGCCGTCGTCGATCAGGAACTCGTCATCCCCGACCCCATTCTGGATAAGAGCCGGAACATGGCCTACCAGCTGGGTCTGGGCCACGCCTTCGACGAAGGGTTCTCGGGGGAGCCGAGCAATAGGCGCGAGTTCCTTCAGATCTTCCGGATCACACGGAGAGCCCACTTCCGCGCGATTCGCGGAATCCGGCACGAGGCATCCAACCTCTGCCGCGCGGCCAAGCAGTTCCGGAAGAAAATTCCGGCGGAACTCCGTCCCAAAAGCGCCTTCGCCGCCTAGTCGCGGCTAGGCAGGCCCAAAAAGGGCTGGTCCAACATCGGATCAGCCCTTTTCTTATTCAATGGTTTATTTAATTACTTCGGCCTCATTGTGGGAAAAAATATCACTTCGCGTATGTTTACCGAATCGGTGAAAATCATGGCAAGTCTATCTATCCCGATACCCAGCCCTGCCGCCGGCGGCATACCATGTTCAAGGGTCTCAATAAATTCTTCGTCCATAGGACTCGCCTCTTCATCTCCCGACTCGCACATTGCTTCCTGGGATTCAAAACGCCGGCGCTGTTCTTCCGGGTCGTTTAATTCCGAAAAACCTTTAGCCAGCTCGAGGCCTCCCATAACCAGCTGATACATGTCGGCCATTCCCGGATGTTTTTTGGACTCTTTGGCAAGCGGTAAAATATCAAGCGGATAATACTGCACAAAAGTCGGCTGAATTATTTTCGGCCGGCATATTTTTTTAAAAATTTTGTCGGCCACTTTGGCTTTGGTGTCGCCCCGCTCCGTTTCTACGCCAAACCGCTTGGCTTTAAGTTCGAACTCTTCGTCCGGCATCTTGCGGTAATTATTTACCAAAGCAAAGCGCCCAAGCGCGTCCTCAAAAGACATTCGCGCGAATTTTTTTGAAAAATTTACATCCGAGCCCTGGTATTTCAGAACCGCCGACTTATTAACGGTCTTCGCGAGATAACGCATTAATTTTTCGACAAATTCCATGTGGCTTTCGGCATCCGAAAACGCTTCATAAAGCTCGAGCTCGGTAAATTCCGGATTATGGGTCGCGTCAATCCCCTCGTTTCTGAAACTTCGGCCAATTTCATAAATCTTTTCAAGTCCGCCCACAAGCAGTCTTTTCAGATAAAGCTCGGGTGCAATACGCAAGTAAAAATCCTGCCCCAAAGCGTTGTGATGAGTTTTAAACGGCTTCGCCGCGGCACCTCCGGCCAAAGGATGCAAAATCGGGGTCTCAACCTCCTGAAAACCGGCTTTATCCAAAAAACGGCGGATTTCTGCCACCAACGCCGTCCGTTTGTCAAAATGCGCCCGAACCTCCGGATTGGACAAAAGATCCAGATATCTTTTGCGATAGCGCTCTTCCACGTCCTGAAGGCCGTGCCACTTTTCGGGCAGTGGCTGAAGGCTTTTGGCCAAAATTCTGTGCGACGAGGCCAGGAGGGTTTTTTCTTTTTTCTTGGTTAAAAAAAGCCTGCCCTTAAACTCAAAAAAATCGCCGACATCCGCCGTCTCATTGAAAAGCAAAAACTGGTCCCGCCCGACCTCGTCTTCTTTCAGATAGATTTGGAATTTGCCGCGCCCGTCATAAACATCGCAAAAAACAGACCCCCCGTGCGCTCTTATCGCGACTATGCGTCCGTTTAAGAGAAGCGATTTTTTTTTCTTCAATCCGGCAAAGTTGTTTTTTAATTCAACCAAAGAAAATAGCCCGGCGCTTTCGGCTGGATACGGATCAACACCGGATTCTTTTATTTTTACGAGCTTCTCAAGCCTGGCAGACCTGATCTCATCAAGACTCATTTTTATATTATATCAAGAATATTGTATTTTACCTCGCCCTTGGGCGCCAAAACTTTGATTTCTTCTCCTTTTTTACGCCCCAAAAGAGCCCGTCCCAGCGGCGATTCGTAAGATATTTTTGATTTTGCAGGGTCGGCTTCCTCCGAGCCCACAAGCAAGAAACGCATTTCGTCCGCAGATCCGGCCTTAGCCACAATCACCGTTGAGCCTATGGTGATGTTTTCTTTGGCCGGAGAGGCCGACATAAGGATCGATCGGGCCAGCAAGTCTTCAACCTCGGCGACTCTGCGTTCGTTTTCGAGCTGGGCCTCCTTGGCTTCGTGGTATTCGGAATTTTCCGAAAGATCTCCAAGCCCTTTGGCATATTCAAGACGGCCGGCTATTTCTTTTCTTTTAGCGGTTTTAAGATTTTCCAGTTCGGCTTTGAGGCGGGCAAATCCCTCCGCACTCAAATATTCCGTATTTTGAAAGTTGTTCATGTTTTATATTTAGGGGCAGTTGGCGCGCCCTGTCTTTTAATGACTCGGGAATTATAATCCTTTTAAAAGACAAAGTCAATAGGACGGAACCTTCATAATTATACGCCTAATTTACCGAACCGACCAATTCCGGCCGGTTGTGAATAATCCAGCCGATAAACTCTCTTGCCACGTAAGTGGATCCGACCAGGTTTTGCGAGCTCCCCGCCTCCAAAACCACCGCCAGCGCAAATTTTGGGCTTTCATAAGGCATAAAGCCCATAAACCACGAGTTCACCTTCTTTTTTTCGGAACCAAGTTCGGCCGTCCCAGTTTTACCTGCGATTTTAACCCCGAGTCCCGAAAGAGCCGACGCCGTGCCATATTCAACCGCCTGCATCATTCCTTCTTTTACGACCTTAAAAGCGTCTTCCGAAATGGCTGTTTTTTTATCCGGTTCGAGCTCGGGCGCCCGAAAGCCGTTTTTTGAAACCAAACTTTTGACAATATGGATATCTTTTTTTAAGCCGTCGTTAGCTATGACTGCCGCGATCTGCGCCATTTGCAAGGGCGTTACCTGAAGCATCCCCTGCCCTATGCTTAAATTGTAAGTGTCGCCCACGCGCCACACCGGATCCGAAGGAGTATTTTTTTCTTTCCATTCGGGCGTCGGCAAGAAACCCTCGGCTTCGGACAGCTCAACCCCTACATCCGCGCCCAGACCCATACGAGAAGCATAATCAACAATCTTTTTTACTCCGAGTCCCGCCTGATTCCCAAACCCTCCGCCGACGGTATAAAAATAGACGTTAGATGAAACCGCAATGGCTCTTCGCATGTCAACCAGACCGTGGGCTTTCCAGTCGTAAAAAACACTCGGCTCTTCGGGAAAGTACGGATTAGGAATCGATATGCTCCCGGAACTTAAAATCTGGCGGGAGGGATCTATTATTTTTTCGGAAAGAACCCCGAGCGCCACTATGGTTTTAAAAATAGAACCCGGAGCGTAAAGGCCCTCAAACGCCCTGAAAAAAAACGGGGAGTCGGCGCTTTTAAAATAGGAGTCAAGCTGATTTTCCGATGAATTTCCGGATAAAACAGCCGAATCAAACTCCGGAAAACTTACCGCCGACAAAATATCGCCGCTTTCGGTATCAACAACCACAGCCGAACCCGCTTTGAAACCGCGTTCACGCACAACGCTCGCAATTATAGAAAAAAGTTCCGATTGTATTTCAGCGTCTATGGTAAGCACCACGCCTTCTCCATTTTCCGGATCAAGCTCAACCGCCTCGGACAAAATTTCCCCCGAAGCGCTTTCTTCAACAAGACGCGAGCCGTCTTTGCCCCTAAGAATATTATCGTAGGCCTTTTCAATTCCCGCCCGGCCGACTTTTGCTTGTGGGCTGATATCCCCGGAAAAGTCTTCAGGATACCCCGTGTAGCCCACAAGGTGCGCGAGGCCCGGCTTTTTCCAGTAGGACCTTCCATCCGGCTCGTTCCACGCAATTTCCCGCATGTCGCGGTCATAGATCAGCCCCCGCTCGGCCGGAAGCCTTGTGCGAACTAAAGTGTTATTTTCGGCTCTTGCGAGATAGCCGTCATGATTAAATATCTGTAGGCTAAAAAGCTGAAAAACAATCGCCAGCGACCCTAAAACAAAAATTGTCAAAATAAAACGCGGGATTTGCGGCGAAACGGGAGTTTCGATGCGTCCTTCAAAAAGATCACGTTCAAAGCCAGGAAGATTTTTTGAATCCAAAAATATTTCGTCCGGCTCGATATCTTTTTGAGCCAAATTTTTTGCTTTTTTCCAGAACATAATAACTTTTATAACTCCGCAACGTACACGCACACCAGGTGTACGTATACGTACACCTGGTGTGCGTCATTGTTCATTAGTTACATTTTCTATAATTTCGTAATCTTCGCTGCTCCATTCCCGTAAAGCCTTAATGTGCTCTTTTGAAGAATTATAATAATTATTAAAAAACTCTTTGTTTATAAGTTTACAAATTATTGGATTAGCGGCTGACTCATTTAAAAATACAGGCAGGCTTGACCATCTATATGATTTAAGTATTTTTTCTGCTTTTGGCCAATCTTTAAATTTGCCCTCTCTCCAACTTTTAGATATAAGATCTAACGAGTTGGCGTGTAAATACGTCAACAGGTGTTGACCTTGCGCATCAGAAGAAACGCGAACCGCTTTATACGGACCGATAAACAAGTGGCCTCGCCTTCCTTCTCTCGCATTAAACAATTTTGCGAGCCCATTGCATGTTCGTTGCATTAATTTCTGAACACCATTTTCAACAATTTGTTTGAGTAATATATGAAAATGATCCGGCATTAGCTCAAGAGCGTAAAAATCAACTAAGTCGTTTTTTGCCTTGAGGACGTCTCTCTCCTTTTTTCTGCGCCAATCGCGCGGAAGTTCAGAGAAGGTATTCGCCAAAAGAAGACTTTCTAAAAAATATTCTGCATATTCGGGAGTATTAAAAATTTTTATCCACTCAACCGTACGATTACAAACATGAAATATTTCGCCAGTAGCAAGTTCAACTTCTCTCATAATATTAGACATAATACCATACAACAAAATCAATGCTACGCACACCAGGTGTACGCATGCGTACACCTGGTGTGCGTATGAATGAATGCCGTATAATGCAAAATCAGGTTCGGCCGATTAGGGTTATAACCATGCCTATGACCGCAAAAACTACTGCGATCACCCAAAAACGCATGGTCACCTGATGCGCCGGCCAGCCGACGGCTTCCAGGTGATGATGCAGCGGCGCGACTTTAAAAATTTTACGCCCGAAAAATCTTTTGGATAAAAGCTGAATCAGGCTTGAGCCGGAAGCTAAAACCAAAGGCAGGGCAATAATCGGCAAAACCGCGACCGAATCGGTGAGAAACGCAAGTACGGTCAAAGTCGTGGTCAAACCCATTATCCCCGACTCTCCCATATAAAATCTTGCCGGCGGAATGTTGTACCATAAAAATGCCAGAAGAGCTCCGACGATGGACGCGGCGAAAGTCGCAAGGTCAAGCTGGTTTTGAAAAAAAGCTATGCCGGCATAAGCGCTGAAAGACGCGGCGAGCACTCCGCCGGCAAGCCCGTCGAGACCGTCAATAACACCGCCAGAAAAGGTGGCCACCATTACAATAACGAAAAAAATCGGAAACACGATTCCGAGTTCGATACCGCCCCAAAAGGGCACAAAAACGCTGGATATCTCCAGTTTTGTATAAAACCACCAAGCGCCGGCCGAAGCAATCAAGATTATCATGGCCAGCCTTCTCGAAAAACGCATTCCGCCGGCAATATATTTTCCTTTTCCGAAAATCTGCAAAAAATCATCGGCCAATCCAACGAGAGAGGCGGAAATCAGAGTAAATAATGGAAGCCACGTCTGGGCCCGGCTTAAAAAATTTAGTTTATGAAAAATAAATTGCGCCGGAAAAAAATAAATAAAGACCCGAAACAAAACAATCATCATGAGCGGAACAGTCCAAATCAAAATTCCGCCAAGGCGCGGAACTGCCGTCTCGCGCTCGCGGTGCAATTTGCTGAAAATCGGGGTCGGAGATCCGTCCGGAGCAAATTGCCTGACCTCCTTACGCCACATTTTGTACTTATATAAATAATGCGTAAGAACCGGGGTCAGAGCCATTCCGGCAAAAAACGCGATGACTGACCCGCCAAAAACTTTCAAAACATTGAGAATCATAGGTTTTTTACGTGTGCAAGCGTGGCTTCATAAAGTTTAAGAGCGTCCGAAAATCTGCCTTCGTAGGAAGAACCCAAAATAACCGCGACAAATTGGGATCCGGGTCCGGCGCCATAGGCAAAAACAAGATTCCCGCCCGCAAGTTCAGTATAACCCGTCTTGGCCGCGATAAGTTCCGGAATCGGCATTATCGGCTTTGCGCTGGATTCAAAAATATGTTTTTTGCCGACAAGAGAATATATGGTTATTTGCGGACGCGAAGTGGCCGAAATCAAGTCCGGATGGTTTTTCAAGATCCACGAAAAAAGACGGGCGGTTTCTTCGGCGTTTCCGTACGCGCCGGAAAGCCTGTCATCCATATCCAGACCCGTGGGGTTTAAAAAATAGGTTTTTTGCAAACCCAAGCGGCTGACGAACAAGTTCATTTCATTTACAAACCACGCGCCGTCGGGCTTTCCTCCGTTTTCCTTGGCCCATAAAGCAAGGGCGAAGGCCGCGTCGTTAGAAGACCGGACCAGCATTGAATCCATCAAGTCTTTGGCGTTAAAAGATTCGCCGACCAAAAATCCGTCGTCTCCTTCCTGTAAAACGGCATCAGCAGTCATCGGAATTATTACCGCTCCCTCACTAAGTAAACTGCCCCCGATGTCATAAATGACGGCAGCGGTGATGAGTTTGGTCAGGCTGGCAAGGGGGCGCTCAAGATCCGAATTTTTTTGAAAAATAAATTTATCGTTTGATAAATCCAAAACAGCCGCCGCCTCGGCTTCGACAGCCAAACTTTCAAACGGATTGTTTTTGGTAAGCTCACCGTCCGAAAGAGCGGTATTGGCGGTCGAAAAAACCGGTTCCATCGGCGCGACGTCAACCCAAACACCCGGCCCGGAAACGCTTAGGCTGGCCAAAAAAAGAAGGACGGATATGAAAAAAAACGCGCGCATCAATCTTCGGAAGAATTAGTTTCTATAAATTTCCCGAGTCTTTGCGTGAATTCGCCGTAATCGGGAAGTTCATCCATTTTGCCCAATCCTAAAAATTTCAAAAACCCGAAAGACGCTTGATAAATATAAGTACGCCCGTCTTTTGGATTAGACTTCCTTTCTATCAGCCCGCGGATAAGGAGATTTCTAAGTATGTAAGAAGAATTCACGCCTCGAATATAGTCTATTTCCGCCCGGGTTATCGGCCCGCGGTAAGCCACAACCGCAAGGGTTTCGGCCGACGCGCGGCTTAATTCGCCGGAAATTTCTTCGGAGACAAGCGCTCCGACATCTTTTGTAAAATCAGGCCTGGTTGCCAACTGCAAAGAATTGTCTTTCCAAACCAAAGTCAGGGCCGTGCCAGACAAAGACTTATCCAGCTCTTCTGCGGCTTGTTTTATTTTGGTTTTATCGGCACCTAAAAATTTGGCCAGCCTTTCGAGCGTAATCGGCTCGCCATGCACAAAAAGCACCGCTTCTATTCTTTTTGATAAATTCTCCATTATGTTTTTTTAAGCTCAACTTCACCGAAGGCGTTTTTTTGCTCTACCTCAAAAAACCCTTGTTTGACAAGCTCAAGGAGAGCCAAAAAACCGACAATGAGCTCTACTTTATCCTTGGCCGAAATGACCTTTTCCAAAGGGCCGGAGAGCCTGTCCCGTATTCTGCCTATAAGCTCTCTTGTTTTTTCTTCAATTGTTATAACTTTAGCCAATGTGTGCTTCGGAAGCAAATCCGGTTTCGGCAGCGCGTCAAGAATTCCTAAAATCATTGTTTTTAACGAGCCCGCGGTCGTTTTTTCCGGAGGCAAAAAACCGAATTCGTATCCGGAAAACGCTTCGCGTGAAAAAAGACGGCTGTTTTTACTCGCGCGTTCCCGCAGGCTCCCCGCCAGATCTTTGAAAAGCTTAAGAAGTTTCAGGCGGTTTTCAAGCTCTTCTATCGACCCCTCTTCTTCCTCCGTCAGTTCCAAGGTCGGCAAAAGCGTTCTTGATTTTATGAGCATCAGGGTCGCGCCAATGGATAGAAACGCGGCGGCTTCGGATCGGGAAATGTCGCCCAAGGTCTTTAAGTAGGACAGGAAATCCTCGCAAACTTTGGAGAGAGATATTTCTCCTATAGAAAGTTTCTGGTCTTCAATCAAACTCAAAAGGACCTCAAACGGCCCCTCAAATTTTTCGGTCTTAACCTCGTACGCCATTCCAACATTTTAACGTAAAACCGGCGTTTTGAAAAGAAAAAACATCTATTTTGAAAAAAACGTCATTGGTTCAATAAGTAAGCACGCTTTGCTGTCATTTGGCTGCGTACGCTGAAAAAGACAGCATTTTGTTTTTCTATTTTTTCTTTCTTTTTATACTCAACCCAAGTTCATCCAGCTGTTTTTTGTCCAACTCCGATGGCGCTGACATCATAAGGTCGCGGCCGTCGCCTGTTTTGGGAAAAGCGATGACTTCGCGGATGTTCGGCTCTCCGGTCAAAATCATAACAAAGCGGTCAATGCCCGGCGCGATTCCGCCGTGCGGAGGGACACCGTAATCAAAAGCTTCAAGCAAATGCCCAAATTTTTCTTGAACTTCTTTTTTGGTGTGCCCGAGAGCCATAAAAACTTTTTCTAAAACCTCTGCTCTGTGTTCACGAATTGACCCTCCTCCAATCTCGTTGCCGTTCAAAACAAGATCATATTGTTCCGAAAGCATATCCTCGTTGGGCCCTTCTTCTAAAGATGCGACAACTTCTTTTGCGTCCTCTCCACAATTTCTTATTTTGGTAAACGGGTGGTGAACCGCGCCGAAAGTGCCGTCGTCTTTTTTCTCAAACATCGGAAAATCAATTACAAAACAAAACGCCAGTTCGTTCGGATCTTCTTTGTTTTCGCGTAAATCAGGCCGGTCTGTGCCGTATTTTTCCATTGCTTCTTTATACGTAATTCTTGGAAACGGTTTTTTTAAAATTTTTTTATTCGGAAAAAGTTTTTCTGTAAGTCCGGCAAAAAGGCCCTCTACCAACTCCATAATTTCTTCACGCGACACAAAACTCATTTCCAAATCAAGCTGGGTAAATTCCGGCTGTCTGTCGCCCCTCGTGTCCTCGTCCCTGAAACATCGGGCTATCTGAAAATATCTTTCAAGTCCCGCGACCATCAAAAGCTGTTTATACTGCTGGGGTGACTGCGGAAGAGCGTAAAAATTGCCCGGCTGAAGACGGGACGGCACAACATAATCCCTTGCTCCTTCCGGAGTGGATTTGGTCAAAATTGGCGTTTCAACCTCCGTAAAATCAAGGTCGCGCAAATATTCGCGCATAAATGAAATTATATCCGCGCGAAGCGACATATTTTTCTGAAGTCTGTTCCGACGCAAATCCAGATAACGATATTTCAGCCGGTTATCCTCGCCAATGTCAAAACCGACTCCCGAAATATCAAAAGGCGGTGTCTTGGCTTCGCTTAAAATTTCAAGATTAGTGGCGGCAATTTCAACATTACCCGTGGCAATTTCCGAATTTTCCATTCCCTTGGGCCTTTCTTTAACTTCTCCCTCAATGGCTACCACCCACTCCGAGCGGAGTCTGTCGGCCAATTTAAGCAGTTCAGCGTCTTTTGGGTTAAATATAACTTGGACCTTGCCCCAGCGATCGCGTAAATCAATAAAAATAAGCTTGCCATGGTCGCGCCTGACGTCAACCCAGCCCTTTAGTAAAACTTTCTCGCCGACCTTATTTATTATATCTTTGCTAAGAGTTCGCATAAGAAGTAATATAGTGCTATTTTATCGGCAACTCAACAATAAAAGTGCTGCCTTGGCGCGACCCCGGAGATTCAACCCAAATCCTTCCGCCATGCGCTTCAACCATCTGACGCGCGACATAAAGCCCTATACCGTGGCCTTGAATGTTTACTTTATATCCTTGGCCCGCCCGATTAAACTTTTGAAACAAATCCTCGGCGTCATCCGCCTCTAAACCTATTCCGGTATCCCGAACGGAGATACGCAAATAGGACCCGACTTTTTCGGTTTTAACCCAAATCTTGCCGTTTTGGGTATACTTTATGGCGTTATCAACCAGATTGTAAATCACCTCATGTATTTTTGAAGCGTCAAAAATCGTCTGCGGCAGGGGCGGAGCTGGTTTTTGCCATAAAAGTTCAAGGCCTTTTTTGCGCGCGGCATCATTAAGCTCTCCCGCAACTTCGCCAACGATATCGTTAAGATTGCCGCGCCTAAAATCGTATTTCATCCTGCCCTGCTCTATTCGCGAAAGATTCAAAAAATCATCAACCAGTTTTATTAATTTGTCGTTAGAATCATAAACTCTTTTTAATTTTTCTAAAACAGCATCGTTTGTCTGGCCGTACGAACCCTCAATAATCATTGAAACGTAGCCCTTAGTTACGGTGAGGGGCGATCTAAGCTGGTGCGTGGCAAAAGACAAAAAGTCCGACTTCAGCTGGTCGAGTTTTTTCAACTCCGCATTGGCCGCTTCCAATTCTTTGGCAAGCTTCTGAAGCTCTTCGCGCTGGCGAACTTCGCGTAAAACGCTTCTTATCAAAAGAATGCTGAAAAACAGAAGAAGGCCGAAAACAGAGACCTGAAAAACCGTTTCTCCGGTCGACTCCGAAAAAAGAATTTGCGAGAAGGCCGCAATCACTAGAAAAAAAGCCACGACTTCGGTAGAAATCACTTTGATATCAAGAAGATTGTGGCTGGTTATGGCATAAAAAGTGAAAACAGCAAAAGGTAAGAGAAATACCGGACCAAGCGGTATGTAGTCGGGGTTGTCAAAAAACGCCGGCAAACCAAAGTTAAAAATCAAAAGGAGAGCGAAGGTGGTCAATGTGCCGACAAGCACCCAGCCGAATTGTTTTTTTTCGTTACCCGTAGCATAGATTATTTTTCTGACCAAAAGATAGACTGCTGATAAAATAAGACTGACCACGATTGCCGTAAACAAGGCTATAGCCGGACCATTGTTAACTTTTAAAATCCTGCCGTCAAAATCAACTTGGGCGACGCTTTCAAAAACAAGCGGGCTCAGGGCCACAATTGACGTTGCAGCAACAAGCGGTAGCAAATATCTTTTGTAGCTTTTGGGAAAAACGACCTTGTCCTTCGGAAAAACATAAAAGAGCTGGAAAATGCTGAAAGCGTGCCACACGGCAAAAAAAACGACTGAACGTATAAGCCAGAGTGATGTCCGCGGATCAAGGGCGCTTGACTGTATGTAATTAGCGACACTCCAAAAAATCGTGACAACCGAAAACAAAAGAAACGATCTCGAAGTTGCGCTCCGTCTGTTATTCAAGTAGATCACAAAACCGAGTATGCCTATAGCGGCGATGGCTATGCCGACCGAAAGAAGGTCTAAGTTTTGGAAAAGGTCCAGATTCATTATCTGAAAATTATTTCGGGCCTGTGACGGTACGAGCGAGCCGTCGGGGGCTCTGCGCGACCTATCCTGAAAGTTATTGCCGCGACTTTTCCTGCGTCTACACTGAAAGCGAAATCCATTTTATTCGCCGCCTCTCGTATAAACTCCGAATTTTTTTCGCTAAAAATATTTCCGTCTCGGGATTCTACTTTTTGCGCCAGAAAAGCGGTTCCGGCCACGGGCTGAAAGGCAAGACCGAGTCTCGAAGACTCCAGCCACACTCTTTGAAAAGCCCGTCCGGCGCTAATAAAATTTTCGTCGTTATTTTCCGTTATTATCGCTCCGTGAGCCGCGGACGATGCATAAATTCCCGCATTTCCAGCCGCCGCCATTTTATTGAAACCGAGAAGGTTAAAAATTTTCATTGCGGACCAATTTTTTATGATTTTAAAAACAAGACGTACAGGCGGCGGAACCTCCAAACTTTTTATATAAAGACCGGATTCTCCTTTTTTGTTTTTTTCATCGTCCCAAATAATGTCCTTGAAAAAAAGTCTGTGAAGCTCTTTCGTTTCAAGCGCGACTTTTTCGGTAACGCTCATTGCTTGGGCTATAATTTGCATTTGATTTTTATCCTCAACAAGTTTCAGCTCACATCCGGGAATTGAAGACGCGGCCGAAATCAAAACTTCCCGCTCACCTTCCGAAAGGGGAACATTTTTATACGACCTTCGGTTGGTTACACGCTCTTTAATATACGAGAAAAGCGGCTCATTTTTTGGCTGGGAGGGCGTTAAAACAATTTCCGCCGTCAAATCCGAAACGCCTTGCGGAAAAATTTTTAAATCGGCCTCGAATCCCGTCTGCGAGGAAGCAATCAACATGTTTTCAATTAAAGCGCCATGGGCCACGTAAGAGCCCCTATTCCTGACGTTTAAAATAGGGTTGTCTTTGCCCGGAAGGTTAAAAACGCTTATTTTGCCTGCAGTTTCGTCAACTTCAAATCTCCACGGCTGGGAATTGTCCCCCGACGGCGCGTAAGTTCCGTATTCTATTATTTTGGTTATTGTTTCCCTATCAATCATCTGCCTGATTTCAATAAACTAATTATATCAGAAATAAAAAAAGCGGGACACTCGCGTGCCTCGCTTTTGATTCGCGCCCCCTATTTTCTGATTTTGGGCGCCGGCATTTTCCAAAATGGCCTTCGGAAAACCAGCCCACCGCCGAGCATGACATTGGTCTCAACCAGATACAAAGTGCCGTCGTCCGACGGATCTTTGTTCATGGGCAGGTGCAAAAAAGCCTTATAGCCGCGCCTACGCAGAAAATTTATCGCGGAAAGAGAGCTTCTCAGAGGTGAGTCCACCGCCACGGAAATTGCGTTCTTGGGAAGATTGTCGGCCTCTTTGTTAAACCAGGCAATCACGGTCATGTTATCGCTCATGACGATCTGGTGGGTCGGCCCGGCGTCAAAGGCCCATTTCTTTTTGAGCCCGCTTTCTGCGAGTATGGCAACCAGTGTCTCTGCCGCTCGCTCGTCCTGAACCCCGAAAAGCCGATGTCCTTTATCCGGAAAAGGCAGAGGATATATGGTCGTAACCAAAACACCGAATAAGAAGCTCATCAGAGCAAGCGCCAGCGAAAGAAGCTCGTACTTTGACGTATGTATCATCGGAAAACCCTCCGGTTTGGGGATGGATTGTGGAGTTCAAATCCTTTGCAAAACTATCACAAATACAAAGATATGTCAACCCTTACTTCCCGAATTTTGAAAGGAAATCCGCGAGATGTTCTTCCCTCTTTTTTATTCCTTCCGGAGTGTTGTAACCAAAAGTCATTTTTTCGTCCAAATTTATGTCGTATCTTCCGGACGGAAGTTTGTCGCCAACGGCGATTTTGCGGACAGCATAACTGACGCAAGCGCCAGCCATTGAAGCCGCGCTTCCTATCTGCGGAACTCCGGCGATGGTTTTTCCAAGCTCCAAAATGGAAGCGAGCAGTCTCGGCGTCTGGACTTCGGCACCTACGATACGAGCAGCGATTTTAATCCAATCCCGAAAAGTTTTGAGATTCCCAAGCTCCTCTTCTGTAATTTCCACCCGACCGTTGAAAATCGCCAATTCCGGATTTTCGTCATAGCGCTCAACGTCAAAAATGACATTGTCGCCATTGTCGGTCGCCATCAAAACCGGAATTTTATGCTTTTTGCAAATAAAGCGCGAACGCACTTTGAGGTCGATTGAATCCATTTCGTCGATAAAAACATCAAGGCCTTTTATAAAATCCTCAATATTGTCCTTGTTTATGCCTTTGTCGTAAATTTCAAGCTCGGCCCAAGGGTCAAGCTCGTAAATATTTTGAGCAAAAAATATCGCCTTACTCTGCCCGATTGATATTGCCCCGGCCCTTATACGATTGAGATTCGTGGCCTCAATTTCGTCGAAATCGGCAAGACGCATGCTCTTTGGCCCGCCCGTCAAGGCAAGGGTTGAAGCGACGTTTGAACCCACCGACATCCCCGCAATCCCGATTTTAACTCCGCGGTATTTATCCTGCTCCTCTTTATTTATAATATTTTTATTGCGCGCGGTGCGAAGTTCAAAATAAATTTTTTCTTCCGGCAGATAAACTGTCTTGCCCATCCATGGATAATAAACATAAACCCCGTTTATTACTTTTGCATCCTCGTTCATAAACTTGGCTAGTGCTTCGTCCGCTCCCGGCATTCCTTTTTTAAACCGCGGATTGCGGACAAAAAACAATTCTTCAAGCGAGCGCGAAAACGCGTCAATAACATCCGCCCCTCTCGGCAGTTCTTTTTTTTTGTTAAAAAATTGCGGCTTGTCTTGAGCGTAGTCGAAAGGCTTGTCCATATTTTTATATTAACTCTTTTTGGACCATTTGTGCTTGCCCTTTTTAACCACAAATTTGGGATCGCCGAATTGGATAAGAATAATTACGGGAAGTGCCTTTACGCCGATTGAGCGATGAAGTTTCCTGTACTCCATATTCAGTTTAGTTAGGTTATCAAAAATGCTTTGGCGAATTTTGGTTATAAGATTTTGAGAAAGCTCTACCCCTCGCGCCAACTCAACTTCAATAAACAGTTTCTGGTCGCGTCCGCTCCTGAAAAGACGGGTGTAGGCTATAAATTTTCCGGAGACAAATTTATAAACATCCTTATTTTCAAGCCCGGCCTTGATATTTTCGGGGTAAATGTTCAGAGCATAAAAGGTCGTGGCGACGTCACTTCTAGAACCGAGGAAAATAAAAGGCATTTTCCATTTTTCAAAGCCGAGTTTACTCGCCTGATCAAAAATGCCCGCTTTTTTCAAAAACATCTCCATCTCTTTATGGCTGATTATCATTCCGGTGTCATGAATGTTATAACGGATAAGCGGAATACCGGAACGAGTCGTAAAAAGCATTTCTCCGTCCGGCATTTCAAAAAAAACCTGCTTCGGATCATACTGCACGATTGACGGCACAAACGAATTCAACCCAATCAACTCCGCGAATTTTTTATTTTTAGACGCCGTTTTTCTTATAAAAACGCTTACCGGAGTTTCATGGCCTATGGCCCCGGCATCAGCCGTACCGTAAATGCTGGCGGAACCACCGAATCTGTCTTTTACTCCCGAAATTTTATGCATTATTTCCCTGTATTTTTCGGAAAAATTTTCTCCGGCAAAAAGCAAATTTAAGTTGAGTTTTGAAATCCCGACCTTCTGGGCTTTTGCTTCTTCAATCACGTCTCGTAAAAACGGCGGATATCCGGCCAAAATAACGCGCCCAAACAAAGGCGCCAGATCCCGTAAAATATTTACCGCGTCTTCTTTTTCAATCGAAGGAGTAATAACTGAAATTTTATAGCCGTTTTTTGCCAGCCACCTCGCCGAAGACATCGTGAAAGTTCCAGCGATCCACGTTCCCATTGAAAAACACACTATCACAAGCGCGGATTCGTTTTTTTTGACTCCGAAAATATCTCTGAAAATCCTTTCATGTAATTTTCCTCCCACCTCCTCCTGCTCGATACCCCTCGGCCAATAAAATGGTTTTCCCGAAGAGCCGGAGCTTGCCGAGATCATGTCAGGAATTTTGCTTTCGGGAAAAAGTTTGAAAAACCCATGGGCCTTTAAATAGTTATCTTTGTCTGTCGCGGGGATTTTTTTAAAATCTTGATATGACCTTACGCGCTCTGGATTAATACCGCGCTTTTTTAAAAACGACTTATATGCCGGCACTTTGCGCGCCGATTCTTTAAAAAGTTTTAGGGCTTCATAAAAACCTTCCGGGTTTTTCATTAATTAATTTAATTAAATTATGACACAAATCTGGCTTTTAAAAAATCCGGCCGTTCCCTCTCGAGAACGGCCGGCACGTACACTCGCCACTGGTCATCCCAGAGCTTGAGAGGCAAGCGAGCGAATTCTCTGAAGATTCTGACGTAGCGCCAAATGCCATTCCGGTGTTCTTTGCTCGTTCGGCGCTTCAAGGATTTCGACCAGCGTTTTCGCCGCTTCGCGAACTTCGTTTAACGAAGCGCTTCCTTTGATAACCACCGCGGTTTGCTTCGGGTCCGGAAACGGATTTAAATTTCCCCAGCCCTGGCCCACAATATCTCCTTTTTCTCTGATTTGGGTTGAAAACACAAAAAACAAACTTACTTCAAGATTATATCAAAAATGTTATTAAAAGTCAAGTCCGCCCGGTAGGAGTCGAACCTACGACCATCTCCTTAAAAGGGAGCTGCTCTGCCAACTGAGCTACGGGCGGATTATTAAATATTGTACCCGTTTAAGTGCCTCTTGACAAGATAAAATAAAAAAACTAAACTGGTTTTTAGATTTTCTTTTTCATTAAGGAGGCATGTGTTGCCAAACGGAAATCCGATTCCCCAAGCAAAGCCGGCGCCGGACAACAATCAAACAAAATGCTGTTGCTGCCCATGTGCGCCGTTTTGGATGGTTATGGGCTTTCTTGCCTTTGTTTCCGCCATTATCTACTTCAACTTCTACGGCCTTCCCGAGCTTAAATTCGGGTATTTCGCCGAAAAGTCGGTATCAAAAACTGCAGTTTACTCTGATTTGGTTGCGAGCTTCGGCGGTTCGCCTTTTAAAAACGCGTATTACAAATATGGCGAAAAGGACGGATCAGTCGTTGTTTTTACAAAAGTCCTTAGTTTGCGCGGCCGAGACCTGCATGTAAACCTTAACGGAAAAATTGAGGTGGAATGGAGCGATAAAATTGAGCCCGGGAAAGTCTTAATAGGCGTAAGGCGAGCTGAATGTTTTACTCCTTGCGTTTCCAACAACGTCCGAATCATCGTCGCCAACGACGAAGAACTGTATGAATGGCATCAGAGCATAATTGAGGCAAGAAACAAAGCCCGGCGTCTTTCAAAAGCCGACGCCCCGTCCGCGCCCCAGCGCATTTCTCCCCCGAAACCATAAAGCACACCCAAAGCCCTTCGGGGCTTTTTTATTTTTTACAGCCCTTCTTTTTTGAGTTCTTCAATTAGCTCACGCGCTTTTCTGGATAATTTTTTGGGATTTTTAATTTTGACTTTAAAAAGCAAATCGCCTCTACCTGAACGCTCTTTCGGAACTCCGCGCCCGCGGACGCGAAGCATATCTCCGGAATCAACGCCTTGCGGAATCTCTATTTTTATTTTTCCGTCAAGCGCTTCTATCTGTTTTTGGGCGCCTAAAAGCGCATCGGTCAGACTAACTTCAATTTCGGAAATCAGGTCGTGTCCTTCTCTGGCAAAAAGCCGATGAGGTTCAACATGTATTTTAACATACAGATCTCCGGCCGCCCCGCCCCTTTTTGCCTCTCCTTCTCCGGTAAGACGCAGCATTTCGCCGTTATTTATGCCCGCGGGTATTGAAATCTCAACCTCATTTTCGCGGCGCAAAACGCCTTCGCCCTTACAGGCCTTGCACGGATTTTTTATGACCTCCCCTCTTCCTTTGCATTTTGGACATTCGGAAAGGCTCGTAAAAACGCCGAAGATTGAGCGTCTTGATTCACGAACCGTTCCGGAACCGGAACAAGTCTCGCATTTTTCTGTTTTACTTGCCCCTGTCGCCCCGCTCCCTTTGCATTCTTCGCAAGTAGCTCTTTTATTAAGCAAAATTTTCCGCGTTGTCCCGAATACAGCCTCCGAAAACGGAATCATTATTTCTATTGAAATGTCCCGGCCTCTTTTTGACTGACGGGCCGAGCCCTCAAATCCGACTCCGAAAAGACTTTCAAAAATATCCGTAAAATCCCCTCCGCCGAATGAAAATCCGCCCGAACCTCCGAAATTTTTCCACATTTCCTCAAAGCCGAAATCTCCCTGTCCTGCAAACCCTCCGCGGCCGCCTGAAAAAGTTCCGAATCGGTCATACTCGGCTTTTCGCTTGTCGTCACCCAAAACGTAATACGCCTCATTTATTCGTTTGAATTCCGTATCCGATCCGCCGCTTTTGTCCGGATGATACTTATGAGCCAGCTTTCTGTAAGCTCTTTTTATTTCCTCTTTTGAGGCATTTTTCTCTACGCCCAAAATTGTATAATAGTCGCTCATTTTTTATCATCAACATCCTCATGCCCGACATCTTTCGGTTCTTTCGCGCTTTCCTCTTTTTTGCCCTCTTCGGCAGTCGTTTGTTTATATAACGCTTCGCCTATTTTGGAAAGAGAACGCGAAAGGTCTTCGCTTGCTTTTTTAATCTCCGAAACTTCCCCGGCGGAATCTTTGGCTTTTTTAAGGCTCTCCAGGGCCTCATTTACCGCTTTTTTGTCGCTTTCAACGACCTTGTCCCCCGCGTCGCGTAAAGCCTTTTCTGCCGTATAAATTAAGGCGTCGGCGGAATTTTTGGCGTCAATCAACTCGCGCTTTTTACGGTCTTCGGAGGCGTGAAGTTCGGCGTCTTTTTTCATCCTTTCCACATCCTCTTTGGCAAGGCCGGAAGACGCTTCTATACGAATGGACTGTTCCTTGCTCGTCGCCTTGTCCTTGGCCTTTACGTTCAAAATTCCGTTGGCGTCTATATCAAACGAAACCTCAACTTGGGGCATTCCCCGGGGGGCGGGCGGAATGCCGTCCAGAATAAATTTTCCCAATGTTTTATTGTCTTGGGCCATTTCGCGCTCGCCCTGCAAGACATGAATTTCAACCTGCGTCTGGTTATCGGCCGCGGTTGAAAAAACCTGCGAGCGCGAAACAGGAACGGTTGTATTTTTTTCGATGACTTTCGTAGAAACCCCGCCAAGAGTTTCTATGCCAAGCGAAAGAGGCGTCACATCCAGAAGCAGAACGTCCTTTACGTCACCCCGCAGAATACCGCCCTGAATGGCCGCGCCCACGGCCACAACCTCGTCGGGATTGATGTTTTTGTGCGGTTCACGCCCAAAAAGTTTTTTGACCGCTTCAATTATGGCCGGCATTCTCGTCTGCCCTCCGACCAAAACCACCTCATTAATTTCTTTCAACCCAAACCCTGCCTCACGTACGGTATTTTCAGTAAGCTCAATTGACTTATCAATAAAATCCTGAACCAAAGATTCCAGTTTGGACCTTGTCAGCTTCATTTCAAAATGCTTAGGTCCTGAAGCATCGGCGGTTAAAAAAGGAACGTTGATATCCGTCTGCGCGGAGCTTGAAAGTTCGTGCTTGGCCTTCTCGGCCGCATCCTTAAGGCGCTGAAGAGCTAAGTGGTCTTTTGACACATCGACTCCGCTTGATTTTTTGAATTCTTCGGTCAGAAACTTTATCAGTCTGTTGTCTATGTCATCCCCTCCCAAGTGAGTGTCCCCGCCGGTGGCTTTAACCTCAATTGTATCCGCCGAAACTTCAAGCACCGAGACATCAAATGTTCCTCCGCCAAAATCATAAACGACGATTTTTTCGTCCTTTTTTTTATTGAAACCGTAAGCCAAAGCCGCAGCGGTGGGTTCGTTGATAACGCGATTTACGGTCAGTCCGGCTATTTCTCCGGCGTCCTTGGTGGCTTTTCTCTGTGAGTCGTCAAAGTACGCGGGCACGGTTATAATCGCTTCTTTAATACTTATCCCCAGCTTGGATTCGGCATCAGCCTTAAGTTTTTGCAAAACCATTGCCGAAATTTCCTCGGGCCTGTGCCAATTCTCCCCAATTTTAACTTCCACTCCTCCGTTGGCCGACTCTCGTATTTCGTACGGCAAAAGAGTTTTGTCGTGCTGAACCTCTTTGTCTTTAAACTTTCGGCCAATAAGACGCTTAACCGAAAAAATAGTGTTTTGGGGATTGGTCACCGCTTGTCGCTTGGCCAAAAGTCCGACCAGCCGGTCTCCGGATTTTGAAACTGCGGCAATAGACGGAGTTGTCCGATTTCCCTCGGTATTTTCAATAATCCTCGGCTCACCCGCCTCCACCACGGCCATGGCCGAATTGGTTGTTCCTAAATCTATTCCCAAAATTTTTGACATATTTGTTTCTGTTTTAAGATTTTAATTTTTTAATTTGTTTTTTTATAACTTCCTATTTTAACCCTGGCCGGCCGCAAAACTTTATCATGTATTTTATAGCCTTTCTGCAGTTCCTCCAAAACCGTCTGATCTTTTTCGGGGTCGGAAACGTCCTCTTGTATAACGCCTTCATGTTCTTGAGGATTGAATTTTTGGCCCAGCGCTTTGATCTCCTGCAGTCCATATCCACGCGCGATTTGCGCTAATTGACCGTTGATCTGGCTCAAACCCGCCTTCTCCGGATCAGCAACCCGCCCATCAGATAACGCTCTGTCGAAACTGTCAAAAACGTTCAGCAGGTCAAAAAGAAGTCTTTCGTTGGCATAAACCGCCATTGCCTCGTTTCTTTTCTCTTCATCCTTTCGGGCGTTTATCAGGTCGGCCTTGGCTCTTTGCCATCCAGAGAGATATTCGGCTGATTTTTTCCGGCACTCTTTAAGCTCCGCTTTCAGTTTTTTAATTTTAGATTCGATCTCGGAACCAAAATCCTCCTCTTCTATGCTTAAATCATCCGTTTGATCTTTGTTTTCGTTTTCCATGGTTATTCATCAAAAAATAAATTAATATAACCCGAAACAAGTTCATAATTCATTCTTTTCGGGCCCACAAGAATTGTGATTTGTTTTACGCCCCTGCCGTATGATTCCGCGTAAAAAACTCCGAACTCCCGGGCGCAGCGCGCCGGATTTTCCTTGCCGATAAAAATTTCCGTATTTTTGGTCGCCTGCCGTCCGTAAATTTTGGCAAGCTCATTTATGTGGTCAACAAAATATCCCGCGTCAAGAACCGATTCTTCCTTTTTAAATTCCGGATTTTTGAGCAGGCGAAAAAGTCCGTGTCCGTCAAAATGTCCTTCGTCAACACTGGAAAAACCCATCAAATTAAGCGTTTCGGCCAAAAAACGGCTTATTTCGCGATCAAGCGTCAGTCTTTTCATCCTTAAAGAAATTTGACGGCTTAATTCCACTTCGGACATCAGGTTGTCCACAAAATAACGGTAGGCCATGTCTGTGGGAACGCGTCCGGCGGACGTATGCGGCTGTTCCAAATATCCGGACTCGTCCAAATCGGCCACGATGTTGCGTATGGTTGCGGGACTTTCTTTAAGGCGCAAACCCTCGCGTATCTTTGAAGAAGATACCGGCTCGGCCGTTTTTATAAAATCGCGCACAAGAAAATCAAGTATCGTGTTTTCTCTCTCGCTTAACAGCATAAAGCCCATTATATAAAATTTAGCACTCCTCTGTCAAGAGTGCTAAAAAAGACGAAAATATTGCAAATGCCGGATCGTTAAGGTATTCTTTACCAAGACAAGCACGCAAGGAGAGACGGCTTGCGCCGATACTGGACGAAAAAAGATTGGCTGTGTAAGAAAAAGGCTAAAGATTTTGACGAACTTGCCGAGGTCGGCCTTAGGATTCTACAAAGAATGCCACAGCCGGCTGAAATGGTCTGTGGACCAATCTCAAGCGGAGGACTCGGATCAATAAAGGCCAATTTGAAGGAATTTGGAAAATATATACGCCGTATCAAAAAATGCGGAATAAGCGTTTTTGACCAAATGCCCTTTGAAAAAGAAATGGAACGAATTGAAAAAGAACGATATGAAAGTCGGGATCACGCAAGAGACGATATACTGAATAGGTTTTATCTTCGCCTCTTTAAATCGGGTCTCATTAAAAAATTGAACTTTATGCCGAAGTGGAAAAGCTCAATTGGCGCGAGATGGGAGCGTAAAACAGCCCGCAAACTAAAAATAAAAATCGCGGACATAGTATAAAAACAAACGAGGGCTTGGTGCCCTCGTTTTTCTTCTAGTGCTTATTCATATCAACTTCTGAAAGAACGTTCCGAGCTTCGCTTCCGTTTCCAAATTTTCGGGAATCAAATACCCCATCGTTCTTTTTTCTCTATTGTCTCTCATGTCTCTCAATATGTTTCTGAATACTCTTTCATTGGCCTTGGCGACATGAAAATAATCCTTGACCTCAAACATCGCCGCTGTCCTCCTCAATGTGTTTAAGAACTCACACAAGCACTACAAGCAATTATATCACAAAACCAATTTGCGTCAAGAGGCGGTGTGTACCAACCACTTATTCTTATTTTTTACCGTATGTTTAATTTTAAGACCATAACAGACGCCGTTATTCATCCTGTGGTTTAGGTCATACTAAAAAAATTTGCAAGAGTTTGTTCAGTCAATGGATTGACAAACTCCGTTGTTTCTATAATTTCAATAAATCGTTCAACTCCAAAAAAATGGGCAACAAAAAGTATTTCATCTTCGCAAGGATACGGATAAACCCAAACACTTTTTTGCAATTGGTATAATCCCAAGTCCTTGAAAGTGTCGCTTAAAGCCCTGCGGGCCTTACTTAAATAGTTGGGCACATCGAACATAACCAGTCTCCATTTTTTGTCCCATTTTTTGGGTTTTACAATTTTTAAAACATCGATTGAAAACTTCCTAATTTTGGTTTCCCCCTTTTTGGTCAGACGCACAATCACAACGTCATTCTTATCCCGTATGGTTTCAATCAACTTTCGTCTTTTTAAGTTATAAAAGGCCTTGGTCGTTTGGTTCTTAGAAAAACTTTTATATCTAAATTTTCCAAAGGCGCTAAATATATTCGGGGCTACCGCTCCTACTATAATAATGGTTCCGAGCGCCACCAAAGCTAATAAAACCTTAGCCGCGGTAGCAGATGGGCCACGAGACAACACGAATTTTTCCAATATATTCTCAAATTTTACCATATGTTGTGTTTTGAGATTATTAAAAATTATATTAAAGTTGGGGTCGTGAAAGACCCGGGCGTTTTTAAACAGTTTATCGTTTTGCCCACTGCGGGGCTTTGCGGGCTTTTTTGAGACCGAACTTCCGGCGCTCTTTCATGCGGGGATCGCGTTTTAAAAAGCCGAATTTTTTAAGCCTTTTCCTAAGTTCGATGTCGTGGGCCACCAAAGCTCTTGATATGCCGTGCCTTACGGCCTCTGATTGCGAGTGTATTCCGCCTCCGTAAACTTTGGCGTTTACCGAAAAACTTTCGCCCAGATTCGCTTTTTTAAAGGGAGATGCGACAATCTTTTGCATTTCTTCCGTCGGAAAATACTCCCGAAAAGTTTTGCCGTTGATTTTTATTTCTCCGGCACCGGAGAAAATTCTGACCCTCGCGGTTGATGTTTTTCTTCGTCCAACGGCTTCAATATAAGTCTTCGGTTTTACCGAAGTTTGGCTGGGTTTCGAAAAAGCCGGAACACTTTTTGTCTGCCGCTTGGTTTTTTTGTCTTTTTTTTCTGTTTTAATTTTTTTGACCGCCATGTTTTTTATATACTACACGGAAAAAACAATATTCTTTATAAGTTCCTTACGCAGTCTGTTTTTGGCGAGCATGCCTTTGACCGCGCGCACAAAAACTTCTTTCGGGTTTTTTTTGTAAAGCTCCGCCAGCTTGGTCTCTTTCAAGCCGGACGGATATCCGCTGTAGTGTTTATAAAATTTTTGTTCGGCTTTTTTTTCCTCGATTTTAAGCTGATCCAAGTTTTTTATTTCGATTATCGTGCCCGAGGAACGGTTGGGAGCGAAATCCGGTCTGTTTTTTCCGCGCAAAATCACAGCCGCCCGGGAAGCGGCGCGTCCCAGAGACATGCCTTTCAAGTCTATCACTATTTTTTCTTTGGTTTTTGCGGCCTGCATATTTTTATTTAACGAATTCCAAGACGGCCATTTCGGCCTGATCGTGATTCCTGCGCCGGGTCCTGGTGATTCTTGTGTAACCTCCGCGGCGATCTTTAAAAGAGGAGGACACTTCAAAGATTTTTGACGTCTGCTTCGGACCAAGCATTTTTTCTATCTCGCGCCGCCGGGACAAACCCCCTTTCTTGGCTTTGGTAACCAGCTTTTCCGCCAAAATCCTTGTTGATTTCGCCCGAGCCAGCGTGGTTTCGATTTTTCCGTGCTCAACAAAAGAGCGCAAAACCGACTTTAAAAAAGCCCTGCGGGTTTTTCTTACACGTCCGAATTTTCGACCCTTGACACGATGGCGCATTTTAAAAAAATAATTTTTAATCCTTTAAGGTCAGGCCCAGCTTTCCTACGGCTCGTTTTAACTCGGTTATAGCCTTGTCGCCTATGCCCTCCAAACCCATAAGGTCTTTAGATGTCCGGCGCACCAGTCCCCCAACAGTCCGTATGCTTGCTTCAGACAAAGCTTTAACGATGCGTTCGGAAAGATCAAGGTCTTCGATTCGCATTTTGTTTTTATCTTCGCTTTGATCTCCGGCATCAGCGGATCCGGTCTCCTCCGGCTCGGATTTATCCGGATGCGTTTCCGCAACCTCTTCTTCCTGAAATCCGACGATGGCTTTAAGCTGGTTGATCATTATTCTAATAGCCTCCTCCAAGGCGTCGTGCGGAGTTATGGTGTCATCGGTCTGAATGGTCAGACGCAAGCGATTGAAGTCGGTGCGGTCTCCTACGCGCATGTTTTCGACTTCATAATTAACTCTCCTCATGGGCGTGAAAACGGCATCCAAAACCATTTCGCCAACTTGAGCTTTCTCTTTTTGCAAAACATCTCTCATAACATAACCAAGTCCTTTTTCAACGGTCAGCTCGGCTTCAAAAACGGAGCTCTTATCGGTAAGTGTGGCTATAACCAAATCCGGGTTGGCTATTTCAACCTGCCCGGGCAAATCCGCGTCTTCGGCCTTAACAACCTTGGCACCCTTGGTTTTTATTTTCACGATCTGCGGTTCATCGGTAAGCATCTTAAAACGCATTTTTTTCAGATTCAGAAGTATGGCCACGACATCTTCTCTTACTCCAGGTATAGTGGAAAATTCATGAGAGGCGCCTTCTATTTTGGCCCTAGTAACGGCTGCACCCGGCAAGGACGACAAAAGAATCCGGCGCAGGCTGTTGCCCAAGGTGTGGCCGTATCCGGGATAAAGGCCGTCAATTTCATAAACCCCCTTATCCTGTTCCTCAAGGACCACTCTAGGCTTTGACGGTAAAATAATTGATATATCCATGTTTTAATATATAAAAATCGGCTTTTAATTTAGAAAATTAATTAATAAATTATAACATTATCGGGAATAAAATTCAATAATCGAGTTAAGGTTTGCTCCGGTGTCAACTTCCTCCGCCGACGGGAAGGCAACTATGTGTCCTTCACGCTGATCCTGCTTCAAGTTAAGCCACGAGGGGACTTGGTGTTTTTTAAGACGCAAATCCAGATCGCGGAAAATTCCAAGTCCAAGACTTTGCGGCCTTACGGAAACTTGCTGGCCGATTTTAAGAGCGCGCGACGGAATGTTGGTCTTTTTGCCGTTAACCATAATGTGGCCGTGGTTAACAATCTGACGCGCGGCTTTGCGGGAAGAAGCGAAACCCAGACGGTAAACGACGTTGTCGAGCCTGGTTTCCAATAGTTCCACTATTCTGCGTGAAGTTTCGGCGCTCTTGGCCGCGATGGCCTTGGCAACTAAATTTCTAAATTGTTTTTCTCTTAAGCCGTATAAAAATTTAACCTTTTGCTTTTCTTTAAGCTGGTTTCCATATTCAGACTGATTAGAGCGCCTTTTAAACCCGCCCTTTTTGCGGCCGTGAATGCCCGGCGAATAAGGCTTTCTTTTGAAAGCGCACTTTTCCTTTCCGCAAACGGAGAAGCCGAGACGCCTGCAAGTTTTACAAGTAATTTTTGGCATATTTTGATTAAACCCGCCGTGGTTTGGGCGATTTTGGGCCATTATGAGGTACGGGCGTCAAGTCGCGGATAGTATCCAGGGTTATGTCGCTGGACAAAAAAGAGCGTATCGCGGACTCGCGGCCAGCGCCCACGCCTTTGACATTAATGGTTATGCTTTTCAATCCGGCCATTTTCGCTTTTTCGACCATAAGCTCGGCAACTTTGGAGGCGGCATAGGGAGTTCCCTTCCTTGCGCCTTTAAAACCGAGCGAACCGCTGGATGCCCAAAAAATAGCATTGCCTTTATCATCGGCTATCATCATCATCGTGTTGTTGTAGGTTGACTGTATGTTTAAAATACCGCGTTCAAGCTTTTTCCTTGGCAAACGTCCGACAGCCCGAGCCCGAAGCTCGTGGTCCACACCGCCGGTTGTTTTTTTGATAACTCGTTTCTTTCCCATATTTTATTTCTTCTCAACTTTTCTCTTTCCGCTGATCGTGGTTCGGCGCACATTTCCGCGTCTCGTTCTGGAATTCGTTTTGGTTCTCTGGCCCTTGGATGGCAGGCCCTTCATGTGCCTGACTCCGCGATAACTTTTTATATCCCTCAGGCGCTTTATGTTTGAACTGACGAGCCTTTTTAGATCGCCTTCGACCTGATAGTTTCCTTCCAAAATCGAGCGTATGCGATTTACCTCTTCGGCCGTAAGAGCGTTGGTCAATTTATTGGCATCCACCTTGGCTTCATTTAATACACGCTTAGCCAAAGACCGGCCGACGCCATAAATATACGGCAGAGAAAAATCTATACGTTTTTTATCGGGTATATTTACTCCGGCAATGCGTACCATTTTTAATTTAATTAAATTAACCAGTAAACTAATAAACTTACCAACTACCCTTGTCGCTGTTTATGTTTGGGGTTAGAACAAATTATACGCACTCTGCCCTTGCGCCTTATAACTTTGCATTTTTTGCAAATTGGTTTGACGGATGCTCTGACTTTCATGATGTTTATAACCTTTGTATTATACGGCCGCGGGCTTGGTCATAAGGGCTAAACTCCACTTTCACCCTGTCGCCGACCAAAACGGTTATCCTGAAGTGGCGCATTTTTCCGGCCAGATACGCGAGCATTAACGGCCCGTCGTCAAGTTGTACCCGAAACATAGTATCGGGCAAAGCCTCCATAACCGTCCCCAGTTTAATTTCCTTATTTTCTTTATCCGCGGACATTAAAAATACAAATACAATCTTAAATCAAAGGGGTTGTGAAGTCAACCCCGGTCAATATAAGCTAAAAATAATAATCTTGTCGGCCTCTTTGGGAAATACGGCCCACCAAAACGGGCGGTAAACGATACTGGCCTGTCTTATCTGAGGATACTGCTGGAAAATATTCGCGCGTTCGGACGAACTTGAAGCCAATGCCAGTTTTTCCGCCAGCGTCCCGATATCCACGTTCCAAACCGCCTCCGGCCGTCCGCTAATAGCCAGCCTCAAACCAAGCGTTTTAAAATCGGTGTCCTGGGCCGAAATCTGAATGGAGCCGAAATTGACGACATCCATGTTTTTAAAATCAGGATCATCCTTGTAGGGCTCCAGAATTTTTCTTTTCACATCGTCTTCGCGGACAAAAAGGGCTGTCAGCCGCCCGCTGACGGTCAAGCCAAGTTCGTCCGCTTTTGAGCCGATTTTGGGCGCGTCAGGCCGAATTTCTGCTTCGTATTTATAAGCCCCGTCAGGCATGAAGAAACCTTCAGGAAGTTCAGAATTCATTTTGGCAAAAAGAGCTTCGCGAAGATCCTCTTCAAGTTTTTGACGCAAAGCCTGTACCTCTTTTTCAGTAATCACTTTCGCTTCTCCGACAAAACCGCCCGACATCGGAGTCTTGGACCTAGCATAAAATTTATCATACTTCGGAGTGCCTTTGAATCCGGGAATTGTGAAATCGGAAAGGCTTATGTTGTACGCCTCTCCTGCTTCTTCGGCCAAAACCCCGGTTTCAACGGAACTCGGTTCAATTTTGCCGTCAATTATCTTAGCTCCCGGAACAATGAGCGGTTTTGTTATTCGGTAAATTTTTCCGTCAGCAGATTCAAACCGGGTGTTCGCGATCAGAGCCTGCGGCTCCGAACTGTAAGCATTGTAGATAACAACAGTACCGGATGCCCGCTCGCTGAAATTTTTTCTTTCGGAGGTTACGGACGTTCCGCTTTTTTGTTCATCAAAAATAACCGCCTCGGCTTTAATTTCGGAATTGGAAACGCCGGCAGACACGGTTTTTTTCACGTCAAAAATTTCTTTTTTAAGATATAAGTTAACTTCGGCTTTCGCAAAAAAGCCGACCGCAAACAAGGCCGCGGCGTACAAAATCACGGCCGCAGTTATGAATTTCAAGCGCCCTTTGCCGGATTTGGCTCCCGAAATCGAATCCGACCTTTGTTTTTCTTTTTTCGGCGGCGCAAAATCGGGTTTCAACGGCTTTGTTGCCGCCCTTTTCGGTGACGTCCGCATAGTTAAACGGTGGCCGCTCGACGGCACGATATCCCTGACCAAATTGTTATTGGATGGCATATGTTGAATAAAGCCCTATTAAAGACAAATGCGGTTTGTTTAAAACATAGGAGGCGTTTTTAAAATGGGATATAGCCGGCTTGCTTTCGAAAATCTCGAACGGCCGGCCATGTTCGGTAAATTTTGCCGAATCCGGCAGATTCAGGGCTTTTTTGAATTCGGCAACGCCTCCGCCGTGTCCGGTTACAAAAACTTTTTGGGGTACGAGATCCGGAAAAATATGTTTTTCCAGGGCTTCTTTCAGCAGGCTCTGCCACTCCGTTAAAGCGTCTTTCAGCGCTTGGGCCACGGATTCTTGGAATGATTTTTCAAGCTTTCCTTCAATATAATTCGAAAGAAGCGCCATAACCTCGTCCAGACCAACCTTAAAAGACGGACCGAGGCGCCTTGCGGCATAATTAAGGCCGCGTCCAAAAGAGGCCATTTTAAATATTTTTCCGCCCTTAATTACTATAACATCTGTTATCTCTCCCCCGATATCCACAACCAGAAGGTCGCCCAAACCCTCTTTCAAAAAAACTTTCAAAAAAACAAATGGCGAACTCTGAAACTCGACGGATTTTACACCGCAGTCTTCCAGAGCCATTTTTATACGGGCGGCCGCTTCGCCGAATACTGCCGAGGCATAAACAAACGCGGAGATTGTCTGGGTTTTTTTATCCGGCATATTTTTTAACGGCTCTAAAATCGGATAATCGTTAAGTTTTGCGCTCATAATACGGGAACTCGCGTGCATCAGATCCCCGACGCCGAGATTAAAGTTATCCGTATAGTGTTTTTTGAAGTTTTCGGCATCCTCGGTTAAAAGTTTTTCTATAAAGTCTCCGGTAATCGCAACCGGTTCGCCAAAATCCTTTTTGATTTCACGTATTTCGGAAAAATACCACGGCGACGAAAACACGACCAGGGCCTCATCGACCGCAAGAGCACTGTCCTTAAAATCTTTAACCATCCCGTCAATCAGCAAAGCCATTTTTTTCCACAGCCTATGTAAATCCGTTTCCGGTAAAATTATGCTTTCGGATTGAAAAACTCTTTCTATGCTCGCTTCCTTCTTTCGGTTAAAAACGACTAAAGCGCCGTTAACCCGCGAGCTTCCTATATCAAAAATAAGTTTTCTTTTCATCAGTTGTTCTCTACTTTTGCTCTTATCCGGCGCACGCCGGCCGCCACCGCCTCTTCTTTGACGATGGACAGTTTCCCTATTTCGCCCGTATTGGAAACGTGCGGTCCTCCGCAAAATTCTTTGGAAACCTCTTCACCTTCTTCTCCAACGCTATAAACCTTCACTCTTTTGGGGTATTTATGCTTAAAAAAAGATAATGCCCCGGACTTAACAGCGTCTTCGTAATCCATCTCTTTCATTTTAACACTTAGATCGGCCTTTATCATGCCGTTGACCAATTCCGATATTTTTTTTAATTCTTCCGGCGTCAGTTTGCGGTTAAACGAAAAATCAAAGCGCGTGCGTTCGGGCGTGATATCCGAGCCCATCTGACGCACCTCGGGGCCCAAAACTTCGCGTAAAGCCGCCTGCAAAAGGTGGGTCGCGGTATGAAGCCTTGTAACCCTCTTTAATTCTTCCTCGCTTCCCGCCTTTAGTTCTCCGGTATCCAAAATCAACCCGTGCCCTCCGAATTTTTTTTCCTGTCCCGCTTTTGAAATTTCTTGGTGCTTAGCAAATTCCTTGTCAAAGTCTTCGCGAGTAAGTTTGTCTGCCGATTCGCCGCCTAACTCTTTCACAATTTCGTACGGAATTCCGAAGGTCTGGTAGAGGTCAAATGCGACTTTGGCGTTGATCGAGCCGGTTTTGGCCCTCCGTTCAAGTTCGCGAATACCCTTTTTAAGCGTGGCCGAAAATCTTTCGCGTTCCTCGGAAAATTCTCCGCGTATTTCTTCTTTTTTGCTCAAAAGTTCAGGATAGTCCGCGCCGTAAGTTTTAGCAATCACAAAAAGAACTTCGTCAAAAATGTGCCGGGATATTCCATGCAAATTTTCGTAAACAAGCATCCGCCTCATAAGCCGGCGAAGAACATAACCCTGTTCTTTGTTTGAGGGCCGAACTCCGTCAGTAAGTAAAAATACCGAGGCCCTAGAGTGATCTCCGATTATTCTCGCGATTCTTTCCGGAAGCTCTTCCGGCAAAACAGACATGTGTGGTTTAAACAAATCAGTTTCAAAAATATTGCTTTTTTCTTGGCTGACCATCGCCAAACGCTCAAGGCCCATTCCGGTGTCTATGCCAGGAGTTTTAAGCGGTTCTAGTTTTCCCCCCTTCTTGCAATAAAATTCGTTAAAAACTATGTTCCAAATTTCTAGCCCGTTTACATAAATTTCGGTTGTCGGCCCGCATGGGCCTTCCTCCCCCGTCGGACCCCAAAAGTTATCAGCGCGGCCTGCGTATTTTATTTTTATTTTCGGGTCAATTGACTTCCATATTTTTTCTGACTCCGTATCCTTTGGAATATTTCCCTCGCCCCCAAAAACAGAAACATAATCAATTTTCAATCCCATCTCTTTGGTTATAAATTCATGGCCCCATTCTATCGCCTCTTTTTTGAAATACCCGCCGAAAGAAAAATTCCCCAACATTTCAAAAAATGTCAGGTGGGACTCGTCGCCAACCTCATCAATATCAGATGTGCGAAGACATTTTTGGATTGAAGCTGTGTTTAACGAGCCAAAATCGCGCATGGCATCGGCATCGCCGGTGTAATACGGCTTGAATTGCTGCATTCCGGCGGTCGTAAAAAGCACCGACGGGTCGTCTGGAATAAGCGAAGAAGAAGGCACAACCGCGTGTCCCTTCTTTTTAAAAAATTCCAAAAACTTTTCTCTTATTTCTTGAGAAATCATCTGTAATTTTATTTTAACAAATTTTTTGGTCTCTTACACCATTACCCCTCCACCCAGAAGTTCTCCACCCTCCTTCACTAAAGCTTTGGCGGGCACGTAAAATACAGCCGACTGGCCCGGGGTTGCGGCTTTTTGCGGTTCATCAAACACAACCCTTAACTTGGACATCCGATGTCCAAGTGGGAATACGGCGCATTTTTGAAGAGGCTGGCGGTAACGGATGCGCGCTTTGCATTTTAAAGGAAATTTTGGTTGGGCGCCTCCAATCCAATTTATGTCCGAGACTTCAATTTCTTTTTTAAAAAGTATCTCGTCTTTATTTCCTTCGGCCACAACCAAAGTGTTGGTCTGAAATTCTTTTGACGCGACATAATAGGGCGTCCCTCCGCCTATTTTAATGCCGTGGCGCTGACCCAAAGTGTAAAACGAAAGGCCGTCATGATCGCCTATCACCTTTCCGGAAGTAGTCATAATCGGCCCGGGATTTTTTGGTAAAATATCGCGTAAAAATTCGTCAAACGGCACTTTTCCCACAAAACAAAGCCCCTGCGAATCTTTTTTATCCGCAGTCGGCAATCCAAACTCGCGCGCCATTTCGCGAACTTCGGGTTTTAAATAATCCCCTATCGGAAACAAAACATGTTTAAGCTGTTTTTGCGTAAGACGCCACAAAAAATAACTTTGGTCTTTATTTTGGTCCACGGCCTGACAAAGCGAGACGGCGTTCTGTTCTGAAAAGCTTTCGGAGGCTCTCACATAATGCCCCGTTGCCACAAAATCTGCGCCTAGGGCCAGCGCTTTCTCCAAAAAAATTCCGAATTTAATTTCCGAGTTGCAAAGCACATCGGGGTTAGGCGTGCGCCCTGCGGCATATTCTCTAACCATGTAATTAAAAACTCGCTCGCGATACTCTTTCTCAAAATCAAAAATATAAAAGGGTATATCTAATTTTTCCGCAACAGCCCTCGCGTCTTCGGCATCGCGCTCAACCGAGCACTGATCCCAAGCCGACCAGCATTTCATATAACATCCGACCACACTGAATTCACCGCCCTTTTTAAGCAAAGCGGCCGCAACAGACGAGTCCACTCCTCCAGACATGGCCACGAAGACCTTCGGCTTTTTAACTTGACTTTTCATGTTGGATATTACGAAATATAACAAAAACCTCATTAAAAATCAAAATTCGCTTGGAAATTCCAAGCGAATTTGTTTACTTTGAACCAAACCTCACAAGGGTTGAGCCGTAAAGAAGAACTGCGTAAATAATAAGGGTAATTATAACCACAACCTTTCTCTTCCAATCTAACGGCAATAAATCATTTTCGGTAGGGGGATGTATCGTGCCGCCACCAACAATATAAAGAATAAAAAAGACCAGAGGACTTATCGCGGAATTGAAAAAGACCACAAATACCATCGTAAGCAAAGAGGAGAAAAACATCACAAGCCCGACAATACGCTGATTCAAATTCCCAAAAAAGGCATAAGCCAAATGACCGCCGTCAAGCGAACCGCTCGGAAGAAGATTAACAAGAGTAACAATGAAACCAACCAAAATAGCGAGCCTGACCTGATTAGCCGCAAAATCCCCAAGTTCTAAACGAAGCGGATAAACTAAAAAAAGAATCGCGACGGCCGTTCCCATTCCGGCCCAAGGGCCGGCAGCGCCGATATCACAAAGAGCAATCCGATTCGGAATAGGACTTTTTACCCTTATAAACGCCCCGAAGGTGCCGAGAAAAAACGGAAAGGGTATGAAATACGGTCCATCCACTTCCACGCCCCATCTTCTGGCCGCGACGTAGTGCCCCATTTCGTGCGCAAGCAAAATCACGAGCAAAGAAACAGCAAAAGGCATTCCGTAAAAAATACTTAACGGTCTGTGAAAATCCATAAGACCCGAAAAAGAAGCTCCGGCAAAAGAAACGGTCAAAAAAGTCGCGGCAAAAAGCCAGACGCGCATATCCTTCAGCCAGCGCATGGCGTATCTCCTTTAAAGAAATCTTTTCAAAAGATACTATGTATACAAAAATAAATCAACGCAAATATTTTTGCTTGTTTTCTTTATGTTCCTCAAAGTCAACGGCGTATCTGGGCTCCCCGTCACGACCGTGCAGATAATACCAATACAAAGTTTCTTCGGGATATACGGCGGCCTTAATCGCGTCTAAACCCGGGTTTCCTATAGGTGTCGGCGGAAGACCGCGGTATTTGTAGGTGTTATAAGGCGAATCAATTGCTAAATCTTTTTCGGTAAGTTCCATGGAGGACTTTCCCGTGACGTAAGTCAAAGCCGCGTCCACCTGAAGTCCCATTCCGGCATCAAGCCGCTTCCATAAAATTCCGGAAATTATTTTCGCGTCTTCAAAATCGCTTGCTTCTTTTTCTATTATGGAAGCTATCACAACAATATCCTCAAAACTTCGCCCCGCACTCTCAATATCGGCCAGCAAAGGCGAAACCTTTGCATTAAAATTTTCCCGCATTATTTCAATTACCCTTTTAACCCCGGTATTCGGCAGAAAAAAATATGTGTCCGGGAACAGATATCCTTCTTTGTCCTCGGCGGATTCTGTCCATTTTTCACGCGAAAAAAATCCAAGCTCTTCAAAATACCCGCCCATTTGCCAAGCCGTCCAGCCCTCCAAAACCGTCGCTCTCGTTGGAGAAAGTCCGTAAACGCCTCGCGTTAATCTTTTTACAACCCCAAAAGCAGACAACGGCTCTTCAAAAAAATAATCCCCAGCTTTTATGTTTTTATGTTCCAAAAATAAAAAGGTCAGCGCCTTAAAAATAAATGGCGATTTTATAACACCGTCTTTTTCCAAACTATCCGCAATCTCACTCAAGCCCCTCCCCTGTTTTATATTAACTAGACGATTTTTGCCGAAGCCGGACGGAACGGAAAAAATAGAGTGCGCGACAAGGGAAACAACAAACAAAATCGCGCCGGTGAGTATTGCCAGTTTTTTTATTTTTAAATCAAGTTCTGTCATTTTTAATAAAGGGCACGAAAATAAAACCAGGAAATTCTTTCTCGTGAAATGTTCCGTCGGGCTGTTTGATAAAAAGCCAAATTGAATTTCCTATTGGTACCACCATTTTCCCGCCGACTTTTAGTTGTTCTTCCCACGCTTTCGGGACTTTTAGATCCACAATGCTAGCCGCCGCTATTATTTTGTCCATCGGGGCTTTGTCCGGAAGCCCCGATGTCGCGTCCTGACAAAACCATTCAACAACACCGCTCGCGATAAAATTATATTTAGAAACATTTACGCGGCCAAACTCACAAAGTTCCGGCACGCGCTCAATGGCAAAAACTTTGCCGGTATTACCCACAACATGCGCCAAAAGGGCCGTCTGCCAGCCGGAACCCGCTCCAACATCCATGATTTTTTCTCCACGCCTCGGATCAAGCAAATTTAACATAAAAGCAACGGTGTAAGGCTGTGATATCGTCTGCCCTCCGCCAATCGGCAAAGCCTCGTCGGCATAAGCTCTTGATTTCAGTTCTTCCGGAACAAAATCGGCGCGGTCAATCGCTCCAAACGACTCTAAAATCGGGCCTGCTTTTAAAACACCTGTTCGTTGCAAATAAGCCGGCAACGGATTCATATAAACGAAGTCTAGCAAAAAACAGGGCTCCGAACGAGCCCTGTTTAGCTAATCTGCTTCCTTAAAAATGAACATCGCGCCGTCCTTTGCGTCAACCAAAACGCGATCGCCTGCTTTCAGCCCGTCTCCCTCTTCGGCTCGCGCCAGAAGATTTAAAACGGGGATTTCAACCATACGCTCAAAAACCTTCTTAAGTGCTCTTGCGCCCAAAACTCTGCTTGTCGGATCTCTTGTTTCCGCAATAACAAGGTTTTTTGCCTTATCCGTTATAAAAAATTTGTCTATTCCTGCTTTTTCTTTCATGTATTCTGTAAATTCCGGCAAATATATATTTTCAAGAATTTGCAAAAGCTCTTTCGCTCCAAGCGGGTAAAAGACAATCAGGTTTTCTTTTCCGATCCTGCCCAAAAAAGCCGGGTTTGAAGAAAAGTGCTTCACAACAGCGCCAACAACCTCTTTCCATGTCTGGCTCACGAATCTTTTCTCTACGGACAAGTTTTCTCCGGCCTGATGGAAGCCTATATTTTTTCCGGACCCTTCTTCAAGAATTTCTTTTCCGTGAATATTTGATGTCAAAAAAAACACAGTCCGCTTCAAATCCGTGAATTCGCCGTTCTTTAAGGCAAGAGTTCCGTCATCAAAAATTCGCAGCAAAAACGAGTAAAGAGCCGGGTGCGCCCGTTCTATCTCATCCAAAAGTACGATTGACCAGTACTTATCCTCGGGCCTATATCCAGATGCGGTCATTACTTGTTTTTCGGTAAACTGCGGGTGTTTTGATGAAAGCTCGCTTAAAACTTTTTTCGTATCGCCAATTTTAACTCCGTGCTTTTGGCTCATGTGCCACAGAAAATGCGGCCTATCAAGGCGCCATTGGGCTAAAATTGTGTCGTCGTTGTAGCCAACGTAGCTTGGCGGCGCGCCATCAAGACACTTGACGTCATGATGCTCCTGCAAAGTATTGCATCCTATGTGAGTATAACCGTTAAAATCTCCGAACATAAATTCGGCGCCGGCCTTAACCAATTCTGTTTTTCCAACACCTGTCGGACCGCAAAAGATTCCGCCTATTAACGGGCGGCGCGGATCGGTTCGTCCAAGTTTTATGCGCAAAAACACTCTGGCCATATGAATCTTCGCCCTCTCCTGACCAACAACGCGCTGGTCAAGAAATTCAACTACATTTTTGGAAAAAGCGTCGGGTTTCTTGTGGTCCAGCAAAGTCGTTGATCCGTGGCGAACGCCAGCCGAAATGATCATGGGAGGTTTTGTTGTTTTTCTCGGTTTTGCAAGCTCTTCCCGGATATTTACCTCGGCCAAAGACGTGTCTACAGCCGGTTTTTTCGCGTCATATTTTACGAGCGCCCTTTCCGGCAATGAACCGGTCCTCCAGACATCGTCGTCGCCAAGCAAGCCATAATCCATAACATGATGGAAAATAATCTCCAGCAATTCTACAACCCTATCCAACCTGGTTTCAACATTCTCTTCTTTTAATATGATGAATGCCGGGGTTCCGAAGTCAAAATCTTCCCAAGTCCAATAAACGTTTTGTAAAACGGCCATTATTATATCCAGAGTTTCGGACAAATTTTCCGCGTTCAGCTCTCCCAAAAGCCTATTGGCATTTTCAAAATATTTCCCTTCGGACTCGCTAAGAGATCCGCCAATGGCACTCTCAAACTCATGGAAAGAAAAACATAGGGCAATCATCTTATCAACAAAGCTTTTTTCTTCTCCTCTTTCGGGACTAACCGCGATTTCGTTTCGGTAATTCCACTTCACGCGCGTAAACCCGGCAGCCGGATCGGGAGCAAACACAATCTCAGTGCAGTAAACGCGTTTAAGCGGCTTGATATCAACAGACACCACTCCGTTTTTAGGGAAAAATCTGAAATTCTTTGTTTCGCACAAAACTCCTATTTCCGTCACCTTGCCGTTTACCGAGACCAAAACAAACGCATGGCCGTCTTCTGCGGCCAGTTTTAGGTCGGAGACCATTTTCTTGTTGTTTGTGGCGTAAGAAAGGTTCGTGAAAAGCCGGTGAGGAAAGACCACGGTTTTGGTTATGCTGGCAGGCAATATCCGCAAAATTTCTGGAATCCCGCCGGAAGAACCGCCCCCGGCCGGATTTCCGTTTTTCTCGCTACCGACCATGGGTTTTGCCTCCCGAGGGTTTGTTTTCAAAAAACCGTCGTGTCTTGGTTCATTATACTAAAATCCTCCAAAAAGAAAATCCCCCGACAAATTGCCGAGGGGATTATAAAATTTAACTTAAAATTAACCAAAACACTTACTCCGAGATTCCGTAATCGCCGTTTTTATACAAAAGGCACGGGGTTCCGCCTTGAGACTGCGGAGAAAAACCCATCTTTGCGCCGTAACCTCCCCAAAACTTCAGCCAAGCCGCGCATATAATCACATACTGATCTCTGTCAACAACCCGCAAGCCGGTCAAACCCCCCTTGCTGTCATACTCCCTAAGAACACACCTTCTTGTAACAGGGTTGCCCATTGGTTCATGAACATGCCCCATTATGTAAAACATCGTGAACTCGGTCCAATCAATCGGACGCATGGCCGCGTTTAACTTGCCACCCATAGTTCTGGAACCGCTGATGCCATGAAAACAATAGAAATTGAAACGGTGGCTCCGCCAAAGAATATCGGCAAAAATTGGCTGATCCGAATAAGGAATGCCAAGTTTCTGGCAAATCCAGAACAAAGGATCTATATCTGCCCTCTTGATTGTGCGCTCTTCGTGATTACCGGGCAATGCCCAAAGAATTTTGTGAGCGATTGGGGCCAGTAAATCAATCACGGTCCTTACTTGCTCGCGGGGTCTCGCCACATCCCAAAAAATTGAACCGCCGGGAGAATCCGGCAAAGCGTTATTCAGGATATCTCCGTTGAGAAACGCGAAAACATGGTCATTCTCCCCGATATATTTGACATAATCTTTAAGTTGGGCGACGTCACATTCTTCCGAACCCCACTGAAGGTCGGAAAGAGGAACCAAAATTATTTTTTTCCAATCGGTATTCGGAAATTGAAACCAGAAATACGGCTTTCTGCGATCCGCGCACTGGGCGTATTGCCAAACGCGCTCCTGAGTAACTACCGGCGGTGTTTCTCTGATTAAGCGGTAATAAATTTCCTTTTCAACCCTTTGTTCAAAAATGCGGCCGCCTTCCACATCGCGGCCAAGCATTTTTTTAATCTGCTCTTCCGAAAAACCGGACTCTTTGAGTAAAGATTCTTTGGGAACAATTCCTCTTTTCATTAATTCTTCAAATTTTTTTCCAAGTAAGGTGAATTTTTGCGAGGTCATATGTTGTCCTCCCCCACAGCAACCAGACCTGTGGCTATTGGTGAAGAATAAAAATGATAATCGCCGTCTATATACAAGGCGCAGCTTGCTTGCCCTCTGGCAGGAAGAGGATATCCCCACTTCGCATCACGAGACCGATCGTACTTCACAAAAGAGGGTGTGATGAATAAATATTGTTTTTTTTCCGCCAAATCAAAATTCAACACGTCTTGGGAAACACGCACTTGTTTGCTAGAAATCGAATCCTTGATGTGAGACATAACATAAAAATGGTTGAATTCCACTTCACCAAGGATGCGCGCGATGGCGTTGATTTTTGAACCCTTTTTCTGAGCCTGCGATTTTCCATGAATACAGTAAAACTTAAATAAATTTCCAGCCCAATGAAGGCCGACGGAAACCGGAGTTCTGAAATATGGCACATCCCACTCATCACAAAGGTCGTCAATCGGATCAAATGCGTCTTTGGTCGCATGCAACTTCGTCTCAAAACACCCTTCTTGCGCCCAAAGCCACTTGTGTGAAATCGGCGCAAGTTTTGTTCTCAACTCAAGATAAAGTTTTTCCAGCACGCCGTCTTTAATTTCTTTTGCTGTCGGGGGTTTAATCGCATCTCCGTTAAAAAACCAAAAAATGTGCGGCTCTCTGGCAATCCAGGCTATTCTCTCGTCCAAAAGCGCTGAGTCGTGAAGAGGGTCGCCAAGCCAAATGTCGGCCATGGGCACAATGCGCATTTTTTCCAATCTGCGCTCAGACGAATCTCCGGACCTTTCTTTTTTCCAACCAATATCTTTCGGAAACACGATATCAACCGCGGCTCCATCGTCTTTAGCCAAAACATAATTCCAAATCCTATCTTTCGGCTCGACATTTTTGCCTTTAAAAATACAGAAGTAGGTAGCCGTGTGCCTGCTGGAATCCTTATATATGCCATGTTCCGCAGGCGGATTTGCCAAAAGCGTACTTACCTGTTCGTCACTCAAATTAAATTCCTCGCACATTTCCACAACCGTCTTGCTGCGCACAAACTTAAAAAATCTTTCGCTAAATTCGGGGGAATTAATGTCGTGTGCCGCAACTTCGGCTTTGTGAACTGGTTTCTTGATTTGGTGATAAGAAAGTGCGTTTTTGACACTTCCCCACTTGTATCCAAGCAGGTCCTCAAATTCTTTCGGCTTCAGATTAATTTCCACAAGCCGGGACAAAACAGCTTTCGCTTCGGGGGTTCTAATAAACCCCTTTTTGTTTTCGTGACGAATTCTTTTTAAGGTTTCCCAAAGTTCTTCTCCAATTTTCTTTTTCAGACATTCGGAAATTTTGGTCATCTTTTTTCTCCTTATTCAGTTTTCAACGGGCGGATAACCTATCCAGAATATAAACCGCCAGCCAAAAAAATCAAACAAAAAACAAAACCAGCCGTATAAAAATGGCCGGTGTCAACCCCAAAAAATTTAATTCCTCGCTTGGCCTTCTCTGAAAGAGGCGGGGGTGATTTTTATAAATTCGGTGTTCTTGCTGAATTCTTTAAGGTTTTTGGCGCCAAGATAGCTCATTGACGAACGAAGCCCGCCGACCAAATCACCTATTACATTTTTAGCCGAACCGCGGTATGAAACCCGTCCGGCCTTGCCTTCAGGATTCCTTGAAAAACCGCTTGCCCCGAGCGCAGTCGAAGGGTCGATTCCATCCAATTTGTTTTTATCCTCTGCCGCGTCACGAGACGCCATTCCGCGGTAAAGTTTATAAGCGACGCCATCTTCAATGATATATTCGCCGGGGGCCTCGTCAGTCCCCGCAAACAAGCTGCCAATCATGACGGACGAAGAGCCTGCGGCCAGCGCCTTAGAAAAATCTCCCGAATTTTTTACTCCGCCGTCGGCTATGATCGGTATATCAAATTTTGAAACGGCTTTTACGCAATCTGTGATCGCCGTAAGCTGTGGCACACCGACTCCAGTGACAACTCTTGTGGTACACGCGGCCCCCGGCCCAATCCCCACCTTTACCGCGTCCGCCCCCGCTTTTATCAAATCAACTGCGCCTTCGGCAGTAGCAACATTTCCGGCAACAAGCTCTATTCCTTTAAATTTTTTCTTTAATGTTTTTGTCATTTCCAGCGCGCGCATATTATGGCCGTGGGCAATATCAATAACTATCGCGTCAGCTCCGGCATCAAGCAGCGCTTTTGTTCGCGCCAGCGCGTCCTCTTTTACGCCGACCGCAGCCCCCACCAAAAGCCTGCCTCTTTTGTCTTTTGAAGCGATGGGGTTCTGACTTTTTTTCAAAATATCTTTTGAGGTAATGAGGCCCTTAACAACGCCGTTTTTAGAAACGAGGGGCAGTTTTTCAATTCTATACTTATGCAAAATTTCTTTGGCGCGAGATGGAGAAATATTAACCGGCGCGGTTATGACCTTTTTGGTCATAACTTCGCCCATCTTCCGGTTTTCGTCTTTTTCAAATAAAAGATCGCGCGCGGTTACGATGCCAACGAGTCTCTTTTTTTCGTCCGTTACCAAAAGTCCGGATACGCCGTCATGGCCCATCAGCATGCGCGCTTCGGCAACCGTCTGGTGAGGCAAAATAGTATACGGATCGTCAATAATTATATTTTCGGCTCTTTTTACTTTTTTTACTTCTTCGGCCTCCTGTTCAATAGATAAAAATCGGTGAATTATGCCGATCCCGCCGGATTCGGCCAAGAATCTCGCCATCCGCGATTCGGTTACGGTGTCCATGTTGGCTGAAACAATCGGCGCGGATAATTCTATATTTTTTGAAAATAAAGTTTTGAGCGAAACATCTTTACGTGAAAAAACCCGAGACTTTTTCGGGGTCAATAAGACATCATCAAAAGTTAGGCCTTCTTTCATAAATTTTTAGCCGGACACGATAAAACCCCGCTTCGCGGGGTTTTGCACATCCTCTGACAATTATAAACCTTAAAAAAAAACCAGCAAATATAAGTGTGCATAACTTACCAGTTGTTAATTCATGTTTTTTCCCACGGGAAAACTATCCATTCGTCTTTTTTCTCGCGAAGCCAGATGTGAGGTTCAAATCTGCTTTGGTGATGGTAAAAAATTGTGGCAATCGTATGGCCTTTTTTAAAAAACGGTTCAAGAGTTTTTCCGGTGTCCGCTATGTCGTCAACAATCAAGGTTTTTTCGCTTTTTGATTTTTCTAAAAACGGCAGATCAAGGGCGTGCGAAAGGCAGACCGCGATAGGCAACCCTCCCCTCGCCGGCCCCCAGATGCCGTCAAATTTTTTGTGCTTTAATGCCGATGTTAATTTCTTAACATCCGATTCAAAATTTTTCCAAGTGTAAAAATGTTTTTTGTTCTCCATAAATTTAAAATATCAAATCCCAAGTAAATAAAAAAGGCGCGAGTTTTGCGCCTTATATTGACCTTTTTACTTCCCCAAAACAATTGAAAGAGCCAGTTCCTCAATTTCGACCATTCGGGCAAGATCAAGAGCTTGGTTATACAGACACTTACGGCGCTCTGCGAAACTTTTAATAACCGCGCCGAGATGACTCCACATGTGTCTTGGATTTTCTTTCGTTTTTTCTATGATCGCGCGTAAATCGGCTTCAAAAATTTTTACAGATTTTGCCCGCTCATAGCCACGCTCTTTATATCCGGATTCGCCGACAAATTCAATGGTCACGAGAACCCACAAACCAGAACGCGTAAGGCCCCAGATATGCATAGTTCCGTCAGGACAAGCTACGTAGCCGGGCCAATTACAAGATCCGCTATTAGAAATCCTTTCCACAGCAGACCAAGGTTGGGCCCAGAAAAACCCTTGAGTTTTTAGCGAAAAACGCTGATCCCCACCGGATACGGAAATATCACAATCAATCTCGTGTTTAAAACTAAGTTCGTTTCGCAAACATTTTAATGACCCAAGTATCGGAAGAGTAAATGAATCAAGGTGCGGTTTAATGAGTTTGCGCCTGGCCTCAATCAAGACCAACCACTCTGTATCGGTAATACGGCCTTTTTTTCCAATCAACGCTTCCAGTCCTTCGGTGAAGGGCATACCCTCCTCCTTTCTGGCATTGAGAGGCGCACCTCTCGCCAAAAGAATACTTGCATAAAACAATATATTTGAAAAGCATGTGCGGCCAAACAAAAAGGGGGCGAGTTTCGCGCCTAAATTTCCACAACAACCTCAAGAAGGTTTTCCACATCAAGACGGCGAATGCGTTGCGCGAATAATTCCGTGATATCTTCAGGAATAATCATTGAATATAAAACAATCTTGTTGTTATCTATTCTTATTTGACCACCCAAAGACCTAAACCTGCTAAATTCGCGCTGCAGAGACGGATGATTGATCATGTCCTCAAAGTTACTCACACCTTTCTCTTTTTTCTCACTCGCCCAACGTGCCAGTTTTACTAGCTAAAAAGAACAGCTCCGTTTCATCAAAATTATCTGTTTTTACCTCCAAGCGCTTCGTGTCCTTAACAGTAAAGCCCGCCACCCTCAACATGTCACAAAACTCCGGTTGTTTATAGTAAGAAAGATAAATAGGGATACCCCTGCCCATAAAGTTTTCGCATAATCCTTCGCCCTCGCCTTCAACAATGGTTACCGCAAAAACTCCTCCGGGGAGCAGCCACTCATGAATATCTCTTATCAGTTTTTTGACCCTTCGCTTCGGCAAATGCAAAAAAGAGAAAAACGAACAGACGCCGCCAAAACTATACATGGGCCATCTTATTTCATCCATCTCGGCGCGAAAGAAAACTCCTTGCGGATCCTGTTTCCGCGCAAGCGTGACCATGTCTCCAGAAACATCCACGCCTACCACTCTAAGGCCGTGACCGGAAAGAAAGCGCGCCGGAACACCGCTGCCGCATCCCAAGTCCAAGACTTTGTGGCCTCTACGCAAACGCTTTGCGAATTCTTCCCACCACGGCTTACCGGTTTCTTTAAGCGCAAAATTGTTATATTCGTTTTGCAATTCCCTGTAGGCGCTCCAAGTATAGCCCGGACCGTAATAACGCGCCCCGAATTTCGTGATTTCGTTCACGCTCGTCTCCTCAAATCAAAAAACTATCTGTTAAAACACTAAAGGATTAGACAGTTGGTGTAAAGCGGGGGTATAAGAAATCGCCCGTCTAAATTTGCGGGAGCTGAGGGAATCGAACCCGTCGCAGCTCGCTCACCTCAAGGGATTCGCTCGTGCTCCCTAGAAACCCTCGGTTTCTAGCGCCCCGACCGCTTCGCGCGTCGGGGCTGTTTTCCTCCGCGGGGAAACCCTTCCGCTTTTCCCCGACCCCCTTTCGTGGGTTCGATTCCTTGTACCTATCAAATTTGAAATTCTAGGCATCAAAAGATGCCAAAATTTTCAATGCGGGGGTACAAGGAATCGAACCCTGATCTTTGGTTTTGGAGACCAATGTTCTACCATTGAACCATACCCCCAAAAAAATCTAAGCCGTTATTTTGACTTCTTTATGAACCGTGTGCTTTCTGCACCATTTTCGTCGCAGCTCGCTCACCTCAAGGGATTCGCTCGTGCTCCCTAGAAACCCTCGGTTTCTAGCGCCCCGACCGCTTCGCGCGTCGGGGCTGTTTTCCTCCGCGGGGAAACCCTTCCGCTTTTCCCCGACCCCCTTTCGTGGGTTCGATTCCTTGTACCTATCAAATTTGAAATTCTAGGCATCAAAAGATGCCAAAATTTTCAATGCGGGGGTACAAGGAATCGAACCCTGATCTTTGGTTTTGGAGACCAATGTTCTACCATTGAACCATACCCCCAAAAAAATCTAAGCCGTTATTTTGACTTCTTTATGAACCGTGTGCTTTCTGCACCATTTTCGTCGCAGCTCGCTCACCTCAAGGGATTCGCTCGTGCTCCCTAGAAACCCTCGGTTTCTAGCGCCCCGACCGCTTCGCGCGTCGGGTCTGTTTTCCTCCGCGGGGAAACCCTTCCGCTTTTCCCCGACCCCCTTTCGCGCAAATGGCGCAAAAAATACTATATAATAATATCAAAAATCAAGCAGTGATTTTTGCCTCTTTATGCAAGGTATGTTTTTTGCACCACTTACAAAACTTTTTGAGCTCTATTTTTCGCTCAACTTTTTTCTTGTTTTTGGTGCTGTAATAGTTTCCGCGTTTGCAAACGGAACATTTGAATTTAAATAGATTCGGTTGCGGCATACTGATTATCTTAACGCAATTTCTAAAAAAATCAACCTTGAGCCAACGGCCGGATTTGAACCGGCGACCTACTCCTTACCATGGAGTTGCTCTACCAACTGAGCTACGTTGGCGCATTTTTATTTATAGCAAACTTCTTAGGCTCCCGCCAGCTGTCTTTACAAAGTCAAAAAACAATGCTAACATATTTTAAAGTTCGTTGAACCCGATCTTCCCAAACTGGAGACTTGCCAAATGTCCGAAGAAAACGAAAAAGAAGGGGGAAAAAATTTTCTTAGTTTGCGCGTGCCTTATTCGTTTCGTATTCTTTTTATCATGATATTCGGAGGTATTTTACCCTACGCGCTGTCTTTCTTTATGCAACCAAAGATCGCGGACCTGAAATTAGCGGGGTATCTGTCCGGAGCTTTTTATGTCGTGTCTCTGTATAAAAAAACTTCCGACCAAGCTCTGGATCTCGGCTATGTGGCCAGAACAACGACTACCGACGGAATAGCTTTTTCTTTGGGCCTGACGTTTATCGCGGTTTATATTCTGGGAATGTCTCCGGCCATTAGTATATTCAGCGCGGTTGGATTTGATTTTTTTGTAGGAGCGTTGTGGATGATCGTTTTAAAATATTTCTTAGGAGAAATAAAAAGGTAGGCAAATCCGTTCCGTTCGCCAGCTGGCAGACGGAGCGGATTTTTACTCTGTCAATTTAAATAACACTCAAAACGTCTTCGACGCTCGAGAATCTCTCCACCGAGGGATGGAAATAAAACATTGAACGCGAGTTGTGCTCGCCTACCGCGTAAATTTTTGGCTTGCCGATCAAAAGATTAGACGCGATTGCCGCGCCAAGCTCAACATACATTCCGGTGCCGGCCTCATCGCTTAAAATTATAAAAACATCCGCGTCTTTTGCGCTGTTTATATCATCCACGGAATACTCTTTGGCCATGTCCTGATTTTTATCATACGGCTTTATCGGTTGGTGTCCCGTCCAATCGCCTACTATTTCGTGACCAGTTTCAATAAGAACTTTATGAAGTTCTTTGACTTCATCTCGTTTATCAAAACGGGCCGCAATATAAAATTTCATAAATTAAAATTATTTGTGCATGGGGAGGGATTCGAACCCCCGAAGCCCATAGGGCGCTTGGTTTACAGCCAAGTGCGATTGACCACTCCGCCACCCATGCATCGAAACTTATCTTACCGCGCTTTTGGCCTTTTTTGAAGTCTTTTTACGGACTTCCGATTTTGATTCTATTGCCAAGTTCCCCCCTTTTTCATCGATAACCAATCTGTCGCCGGCCTTAACCGAACCGGCTATCATGCGCTCGGCAACGGCATTCAGTATTTTGGACTGGATCAGCCGCCTCAACGGACGCGCGCCAAAATTCGGGTCATAGCCCGTGCTGGCCAAATAATTTTTTGCTTCTTTGCTTAACTCAAAACCCACCCCTTTGTCGGCCAACCGTTCACGCACTTCCCGCAGCTGGATATCAACGATCTTCGCGATTTCTTCGCGGCCCAATGGGTTGAAAATAATTATTTCATCGAGCCGGTTTAAAAATTCCGGCCTGAATCTTTGCTCAAGCGACATCATAATTTTGTCTTTCAGGCCTTTTTCGCGGTTTCCGTCTCCGTCTCTGTCTTCCGATGTTTCAAAACCAAGCCGGCCAAGCTCGCGCGCGAATTCCGAGCCGACGTTCGAAGTCATAATAACAATCGTGTTTTTAAAATTAATATGCCGGCCCTTGGCGTCGGTCAAACGTCCATTATCAAGAATCTGAAGCATTATGTGAAATACCTCCGGATGGGCCTTTTCTATCTCGTCAAAAAGCACGACCGCGTAAGGCCGGTGGCGTATCAATTCGGCAAGCTGTCCCCCTTCTTCGTAGCCGACATAGCCCGGAGGAGAGCCGATAAGTTTCGATACCGCGTGTTTTTCCATGTATTCGGACATATCAACGCGGATCATGGCTTTTTCGTCATCAAACATAAATTCGGCAAGCCTGCGCGCAAGTTCCGTTTTTCCAACCCCTGTGGGACCCAGAAACATAAACGATCCTATCGGACGCGACGGATCTCCTATTCCGGCCCTCGAGCGTCTTACCGCATTTGCGATTTTGGAAATCGCCTCTTCTTGTCCGACAACCTTCTGCCCGAGTTCTTCCTCCATGCGTAAAAGCTTTTTTGCCTCTGTTTCCAATAAATTAGTCACCGGAATTCCGGTCCAGCGGGCGACAACCTCGGCCACATCTTCCGGTCCGACTTTCTGCTTTAAAATGCTGCGCGAAGACTGAAGCTTGCGCAAGCGCGTCTCTTCCGCCAAAAGCCGGCGCTCAAGCTCCGGAACCCGGCCATATCTTATTTCGGCAACTTTCGACAAATCGGCCGCTCGTTCCGCCGCTTCGGCTTCCTGGCGAAGAGCGTCCAAATCTTTTTTGAATTGCCTTATATTGGCGATGGTTTCCTTTTCGTTTTTCCATTTCATCTCCGTCCCCGATGTTTTTTCACGCAAGCTGTCTATTTCACGCTGTAATTTTTTTATTTTGTTTTTTGGCGAAACTCCCTCCTCTTTTTTCAGAGCCTCTTTCTCTATTTCCATTCTCGTTGCGTCGTTTCTGGCTTTCTCAAGTTCTCCCGGCATGCTGTCGAGATCCAGACGCAAAGCAGAGGCTGCTTCGTCTACCAAATCAACCGCTTTATCCGGCAAAAACCTGTCGGTTATGTAACGGCTGGACAGTTGAACCGCGGACTGAAGCGCGGCGTCGGTTATCTGCACTCCGTGGTGTATTTCGTAGCGCTCCTTGATTCCGCGAAGAATACTCACCGCATCTTTTTGGGAAGGCTCCTCAACGTAAACCGGCTGAAAACGCCGGGTTAACGCCGAATCTTTTTCAATGTGGCGCTGATACTCTTTAAGGGTTGTGGCGCCTATGGCATGCAGTTCTCCTCTGGCCAAAGCCGGTTTAAGCATGTTTGAAGCGTCAATCGCTCCCTCGGCCGCGCCCGCGCCCACAATAGTGTGTAATTCGTCTATAAAAAGTATTATTTTGCCCTCTGCTTTTTCTATTTCGCGCATAACCGCTTTAAGCCTCTCCTCAAATTCGCCTCTGTATTTCGTTCCCGCGACCAACGAAGCCAGATCAAGAGCAATAAGCTCTTTGTCTTTAAGAGCGTCCGGAATATCGCCGGAAACAATCTTGCGCGCCAGTCCCTCGACAACCGCGGTTTTGCCCACCCCCGCTTCTCCTATCAAGACAGGATTGTTTTTGGTCCGGCGCGAAAGTATCTGCATTATCCTGCGTATTTCGTTGTCACGGCCTATAACCGGATCAAGCTTGTCTTCGCGCGCAAGCTTGGTCAAGTTGCGTCCGTATCGCTCAAGAACCTTCATTTTGGTTTCGGGCTCAAGGTCGGTCACGCGGCCCGACCCCCGCAAATCGTCAAGAGCATGTTTTACCGTCTCGCGCTGTATGTGGTTTGAAGCTAAAACATTCTGGGCCTTGGACGGAACATCAAAGAGAGCCATAAACAAATGTTCGGTTGAAATAAATTCGTCTTTCATCGACTGGGCTATGCGGTAAGCGGTATCAAGAATACGGCCGAATTCCTGGCTCAAAAACATCTGGCTTGACGGCATCAAAACGTTTGACTTGGTTTTTGAATCCAGAGTGTCCATTACCGTATCCATAATGTCGGCCGGGTCAATATCCATTTTGTCAAAAATAGAAATAACTATGCCCTCTTCCTGAAGCATCAAGGCCGCGAGCAAATGCATGGCGTCTACCTGATTCTGACCGCGCTCAATAGCCAGCTCGTGAGCTCGGCGAATCGCTTCCTGCGCCTTAATGGTGAAATTTCCAAATGGAGGCATAATTTAAAATCTGGGGTTTAAGATTATAAGTTTGTTGGTCTTTCGGCAAGTTCGACTTCAATAATTATTTCTTTGCCGTCGCGCAAAACCTTCAGCGAAACCTTCTCGCCGACTTTTTTCTGGCTTATTAACTTAGCCAGACTGTTTTCTTTATCTGCTTTTGTTCCGCCAAACTCAAGCACCACATCTCCTTCGCGAAGCCCCGCTTTTTGGGCGGGAGAGCCGTTTATCACCGCCGCCTGACCTTCCGCGGCCGCCAACAGCGCGCCATAATCAACCGGCAGCTTTCTGTCTTCTTTAACCTGGGGCGTAATCGTAACGTAGCGAACGCCGAGGTAAGCATAACTTATTTTACCGAACTCGCGCACATCCGACACCGCTTTTTTTATGAAATTTATCGGCAAAGCAAATCCTATGCTTTGGGCGTCCGCGGCGACCGCGGTATTAATGCCTATGGCCCGTCCGGCCAAATCCAGAAGCGGCCCTCCGGAATTTCCCGGATTTATCGCCGCATCGGTCTGAATGACTTCCTGTAAAATTTCTGGACCCGAAGCCGCCCCTGAAGCGACGATTGTCCTTGAAAGCCCGGCTATAACTCCGACCGAAACGGTATTTTGAAACTCGCCCAAGGCGTTGCCTATGGCCACGACCGTCTGCCCCGCTCTTAATTTTTCCGAGTCGCCAAGCGGAATAAAATTAAACCCGCTACCCTCAACTTTTAAAACAGCAATATCCTGCGCTTGGTCTCGCGCCAAAACCTCAGCCTTCATTTTTCGGCCATCGTTCATCAAAACCGTGTATTCGGCGGTATTGTCTTCAACAACATGCCGATTGGTTATCAAATAGCCGTCTTCGGAAACAAAAAATCCCGTGCCGGCCGAAACCTGTTTTTTTTCGGTTCCTTTTTGGCGATACTGCGGTATCAAAATCTGCGGCAAAGAATCGCCCAAAAATTGGCGAAAAAGATCGTCATTTTCAAAAGGGTTTATGAAATATTGCTCGATTACCGGAACGTCCTTGGAGGCGATGACGCTCACAACCGCAGGCAGGGTGTCGGCCACCAGTTTGGTTATAAGATCTTCGGAGGTAATAATCAACGCGCCTCCGCCACCAGGCTCTTCAATTTTGCCCGTTGTTACCTTCTCAATAACCCGGTTGATTGTCTGCGTGACCGGAGCAGGCGCCTGGTTAACAAGAGCGACGCTGACAATGCCGGTCACAAGCGAGGTCATAAAACTCACCAACAAAACGAGCAATATCAGCTGGGTTTTTGTTAAATTCTCCATACGTTCAAAAAGCTTGACTTTTTATTCGTTTATATATATAATTATAGACGAAAATAGATTCTTGTCAACAAACCCGAACCGGAGGAACAGAATGGTGGAGATACTGCTTGAACACATAACTGCCGGGGTTATCCTGTTTAAACCCTCATTTGAAGAAATATTGCTGGTGAAAAACAACTCATACGGCGGCAAACAAAGCGGATGGGGATTTACGCAGGGCAGAACAACCATAAGAGACCTGGTAACCAAACTTCGCGACGATCAAAAAAAGGGACGAACGCGTTTAATTTATCAGGGCTCCGGGCTGAAAAAAGAGCTGGCGAACCTGGGAAACTTGGACGGCGACTCGATGAGAATTTGGCTCGGCCTCAGCGAAGAAATGAGGAACGCCATGCTTCTGGACAAAGCCGGTGTTGAGGCGCATGACGAATCGGGAATAAAGAAAGAAGAAATAGAAGTTCTCGAGCGTTTCCGTTTCGTGAGAAAGTACCCCTTAAGAAACGATGATGGAAAAGTTGTGAGGGATGTTTTCGGAAGGGTTAAAATAGACAAAGAGGTTGACACCGTATACTTCTTGTGCTTCACCTGCGCGGAGGGAGTACCGCGAAAATCTTATAGAAAAGAGATATCGGGATCCGGCTGGTTCAAAATTCCCGATCTTCCTCCGGATATGTACAAATCCCACCGCGAGTTCCTGATGTCCCAGAATTTCTGGAACCGCGTGGGATACTGGAAAGAAAAATACGCCCCGATCGCGAAAGCCCGACAGGAGCCGGACTACGAAGCAATTTTCAAGGGAATGGGACGAGAAGAATAGTTTTTAGCGAGAATTTTCAAACCCGCCGCCGCAAAGCGACGGGTTTTTGTTTTTTATGCTTCCTCCACGCTTTGAACCTCCGGAATTTTGGATTTTAAAATTCGCTCAATGCCCGCTTTAAGTGTGACGATGCTCAACGGACACCCTTGGCAGTTGCCTTTCATTCTTAACTTCACAACGCCGTTTTCAAATCCCATAAACTCCAAATCGCCCAGATGCATCGCGAGCATTGGCCTCACTTCTTTATCCAAAATTTCTTTTATGCGTGATTCCATATTTTATTGCAAGAATAACAATTCACTTTCGTTGACTCGCGGAGAATATTTTAAAATTAGGGAGTTTTGGAGCGAAAAATCGCGGTCGGAAAACTTTTTGCGAAGCAAGAGGGCAAACGGGGTATCGCGCTAATTTTTCGCGAACAAAACGACCATAATTTTTAAGATTCGAAGCGCCGTCATAAGAAAGTGAATTGTTATTCTTGCAAACTATACCACAAACCTCCTTCCAACCTCCTCCCAATTCACAACATTCCACCAATTTTCAACATACTCCGCCCTGCGATTTTGATATTTCAAATAATAAGCGTGCTCCCAGACATCAATGCCAAGAAGCGGCGCAAGGCCTTGCGACACGGGGCTATCCTGATTTGGAGTTGATATAATTATAAGCTTGCCCAAATTATCTTTCACAAGCCACGCCCAACCGCTTCCGAAAACGCCAACCGCGACCGCTGCGAACTTTTCTTTGAAGTCAGAAAATCTGCCGAATTCTTTGTCTATTGCGTCGCCAATCGCGCCTGCGGGCTCCCGGCTTCCGCCCGTCACAGCAACCTTTGTCGGCGAATCCATTGATGTCCAAAAAATAGAGTGGTTGTAATGCCCTCCGCCGTGGTTGCGAACCGCCGTTCGAATATCTTCCGGAACGGAGTTTAAATCTTTCAGCAAGTCCTCAACCGATTTTTCCTGCAAATCAAGGTGGGCTTCAAGCGCCGCGTTTAATTTGTCAACATACGCCTGATGATGCTTGGAGTGATGAATCTCCATCGTTCTGGAATCAATATATGGCTCAAGCGCCGAATAATCGTATGGCAATTTTAGCAATTCGTGTTTCATATTTAAATATGATAAATCTTAATTTTTAAGATGGCAACCAAAAACCTCCCTTTTGGGAGGCTTTATTTTATTAAAAATAAATGCGCTACTCTATGTCTCCTCGCGATGGACCTTGTCCAGACCCTAAAAACGAAAGCTTTTTTGCGGCAACCTTGGCTCCAAACACGCACCAGTCCATCAAACTCTCCGGCGGATTGGCTAAAGAAGAAAGCCTCTCCCCTGATTCGAGCATGGCCGTTATAAATCCGGCCAAAAACCAGTCGCCCGCCCCTTGAGTGCTCAAGATGCGTCCAGTCGGCCTTTGAGTCGAGAACAAACGCTCGGCCCATCCATCAACCTGAATTTTTCCGCCCCTGCTTCCCATTGTCGTTATAATAGCTCTGAGACCAATGAAGTGAATATTAAAACGTCTGGTTTTCTTTATGCCTTGCGATCTAAGATACTGGTCAGCTTCGTTTTCATTCCAAACCAGAATAGATGTGCGAGCCAGCAAGCGGTGGAACTCCTCGAGATGATTTAAAAGTTCGGCGTTTGGCGTAAGAATAGTTTGGCCCCGCTCAAATAGCGCAAGAGCCAAAGGAACTTCGGAAATGCTGACTCCGGTAGCAACGCGGATGACAGAATCATGAATACCACAACTGCGAATCAAACAACGCCCTTCTTCCGTTTTATTTTTAAGAACCTCGCCTCTCCGTCCAATTACTTTTTCGGAGGGATTAGCGCGATCAACACGCAGTAAGGCAAAACCCGTGCGATTAAGCGCGGGAATCGGCGTCCATTCAAAATCCAAAGATTGCGAAACATGTTTAAGCAAAATATCCTCAACATATTCGCCGTACGCGCCAACCAAGCCAAAAAGATGTGGCTGCCTGCCGAGTTTATGAAGAGCAGTAGCGACATTGGCCGATGAACCGGCTGTCTGAACGGCGGTGGACAAAATTTTCAATTTGGCGTTGGGCGGTCCCTGTTTGCTGTCGTATTCAACGACAAGTTCGGGATTTAAGGCAAAACCAACCGCGACTTCCATCCCTGCCTCCGGTTTTTCTATAAGCCGAATCTGTTTAAATACTTGTATTGTTTTTCGGCTTAGTCAAGATCAATAAAAAACTAAGGAAAAATTTGTTTTCCATCTTCATCAAACAAAACAATGGCTTTGGTCGGACAGGATTTTGCGGCATTAAGTATGGTTTCCGGGTCTGCCGCGTCTTTATCAACAACAAAGGCCTTATTTTCTTTATCTAACGCGAAAACCCCGGGCGCTATGGCAACGCAGCTCGCGGCTCCCGTGCAAAGCTCGCGGTCAATCTCTATTTTTGCGATCTTCTTGTCATGAGTCTTGTCGATGGGTTTTTCTTCGGCCATGTATCTAAATTAGCATGAATTGCTTCGCATCCAAATAAAACGCACTTTTGGCGGGAGGGTGAGGGGGTGCCGCCGATCATTTTGAAAATATCTTCGTCTTTGATTTTTGAGACCGCGCTTGTAGACTTTCCCTTAATATATTCCGAAAAAATTGAGAGCGAAGCGCGAGATAAAATACACCCCTGAATCTGATATTTTATGTCAATGACCTTGTTGTTTTTAATTTTTAAATAAATCTCCGCTTCGTCTCCGCAAAAAGGATTTTTAGCCAAAATTTTCTTGGCACCTCGAATAACTCCGACATTTCTCGGATTTCTCGCATGCTCCATTATCAACTCCTGATATATATCATTCATTCTCAAATTCTCAAGAATATTAGAACAGATTTTTAGATAAATTTTTTATGAATTTCTTTAAGCGCGCGGATAAAGTAGTCAATTTCACGCTTGGTGTTGTAAAGATAAAAACTCGCGCGCAGTGTTGACGGCACTCCCAAATGATTCATAAACGGCTGGGCGCAGTGGGTGCCCGCGCGAACGCAGATTCCATATTGGTCAAGCATGGTTGAAGCGTCATGAGGATGAACGCCTTTGATATTAAAGGAAATTATCCCCGTGCGACCTCCTAGGTCTAACATTTTCATTAAATCGATAAACGGCAGTTTTTTCATTTTTAAAAGCGCATGTTTCAAAAGCTCGCGCTCATACGCCTCAATATTTTTCATACCGATTTTTTTTAAGTAATCAATCGCCTCTCCCCACAAAATCGCTCCTTCTATATTCGGAGTTCCGGCCTCAAACCTCCACGGCAAATCGTTCCATGTCACGTTTTTAAGCGTTACTTCGCGAATCATCTCGCCACCCGACATAAACGGCTCCATATTCTTCAGAATCTCCTCCCTTCCCCAAAGTGCGCCTATACCGGAGGGACCAAGCATTTTGTGGCCCGAGAAAGCAAAAAAATCGCACCCGATTTTTTTGACGTTAACCGGCATGTGCCCGACTGATTGCGCGCCATCAATCAAAACCAAAGCGCCGACTCTATGAGCCTCGCGCGTAATACGTTCAACCGGATAAATATATCCGGAAACATTGGAAATATGCGCTACTGCGACCAACTTTGTTTTTTTGTTTAATTTTTTCCTAAAATCGGCAAAATTAAAATTATGATTCGCCGTCAGTTCAACAACATCAAGCTTCAAACCGCGCTCTTTGGCAACGCGAAGCCACGGGACAAAATTTGAGTGATGTTCCGAAACGCAAGTTAAAATCCTGTCGCCTCTTTTCAGTTTCCTGCCGAAAGAATAAGCAACAAGATTAATTGCCTCGGTAGCATTTCTGGTAAAAATAATCTCTTTGGAACTTTCGGCGCTCAAAAAATCGGCGATTTTTTGGCGGGCGTTTTCAAACGCTTCGGTAGTTTCTTCGGCCATTTTATAAGCTCCGCGATGAACATTGGCATGCGATTTTGCGTATCTTTCAGCCAGTCTTTCCGCCAAAACTCGCGGCTTTTGTGTTGTCGCGGCGTTATCAAAATAAATAATTCCGCGTTTTAGTATCGGAAAGTCTTTTTTAACTTTTTCGGAATTGAGCGGCATTTTATTTATATTATAAGCGATTTTACAATCTCGCGCGCTTCTTTAAAACCAACTCCCGATTTTAAAAGAGGTGAGAACAAAAATCCTTCGCTTTTTAACTTTTCGGCCTCAAGTTTCGCGACACCGCGGGAAGCCATATAAAAAAGTTCTTCGTCCGAAACCTTGGACACCGCGGCCGCGTGTCCCGCGCGCTCAACCTCCGATGTTTCAACCTCAAGCAGGGGGTCAATACGGCATTGTGAATCGCCGAACAAAAGCGCTCTGCCCTCAATCCACGCGCTTGAATGTTTTGCCCCTTTATCAATTCGCGCCTTGGCAAGAACAGAGGACTTGGCTGCGCCGCACCCAAGTCCATAAATAAAAGTGTTTGAAAAAGAATTTTCTCCGAGGTGTCTTACCGAAATGTTGACCCTGAAATCATCGGCGTCATTTGCTGAAAATAAAAAAATGTTCGTCAACCTCGCTTCGGCATCCAGATCAAAAACAAAATTTCCGTCAAAATTTCCCCCACTCCCCAGAAGCCAGACAAAAAACTTTTCTTCGTTTTGAACCAAACTTATTTTCTTTTCAATATCCGAATTTAAATCAATTATTTCCATATCATCCTACGCTTCCTTCCATCTCTAACTTTAATAAATGGTTAAGTTCAGCCGCATACTCCATCGGCAACTCGCGGGTCAGGTCGCTTAAAAATCCTGAAACCAGAAGGCCGGTCGCGTCCGACTCTTTAATTCCCCGAGAGCCGAGATAAAAAATTTTATCCTCCCCTATTTTTGAAACGGATGCCTCGTGTTCAACGGCGGATGACGGCTCCTTTATGTCCATCGTCGGGTAAGTATCGGAACGGGATTTTGCGTCAAGTAAAAGGGCGTCGCAGACAACTTTGCTTTTGGAGTTTTTGGCTCCTTTAATTATTTTGACCATTCCACGATAACTTGTTCTGCCCCCGAGGGATGCCACCGATTTTGATATTATCCGGCTTGAAGTTTCGGGCGCTAAATGAATGGCTTTAGCTCCGGCGTCCTGATGCTGGCCTTCCCCGGCGTATGCCAAAGATAAAACCGAACCGCGCGCTTTTCTACCCCTTAAAATAACACCGGGGTACTTCATCGTCACGCAAGAACCAATGTTGCCGTCGATCCATTCAACATTCGCTTCTTCTTCCACAAACGCGCGTTTGGTCACGAGATTATAAACATTTTTGGACCAGTTTTGTACTGTCGTGTAGCGCACATTTGAACCTTTTTTGGCGATTATTTCCACGACCGCGGAATGGAGCGAGGCGGTTGAATAATTGGGCGCGGTGCATCCTTCAATATAGTGAACCGACGAACCCTCTTCGGCAATTATCAAAGTCCGCTCAAACTGACCCATATTCTTGGCATTTATTCTGAAATAGGCCTGCAAAGGAACGTCAACTTTTACGCCCGCGGGAACATAAACAAAACTTCCGCCCGACCAAACCGCTGAATTAAGAGCCGAGAGCTTGTTGTCCGCTGGCGGAATGATTGAGCCAAAATATTTTTTAAAAATTTCGGGATATTTTTTATACGCGGTATCGGTGTCGCAAAAAATAACGCCCTTCTTTTCCCAGTCGCCTTTCATATTGTGATATACCACCTCTGAATCGTATTGCGCCGAAACTCCGGCCAAATATTTTCTTTCGGCTTCGGGTATTCCCAATTTTTCAAAGGTGTTTTTGATGTATGGGGGCACTTCGTCCCAGCTTATCCCTTGACGTTCGGCAGGGCGAACAAAATATATGACATTGTTAAAATCAATGCCGGACAAATCCGCTCCCCATTCGGGCATTTTTTTGCTCTCAAAAATTTTAAGCGCGCGAAGGCGAAAATCGCGCATCCACCCGTCTTCACTTTTTATCCCCGAGAGTTCCCGCACAACATTTTCAGAAAGCCCCGCCTGAAAAGCGCTCACCGGCTTTTCTTTATCAAAAAACCCGTATTTGTATTTAAAATTTAGTTTTGAATGGGACATTTTAAGTATGAATAGCCGGATTTGCCTATACGCTCGGCTAAATCCGCGTTGCCGCTTTTAACAATTTTACCGTCCATCATTATATGAACCTTGTTCGGTCTAACATATTTTAAAATTCTTTGATAGTGTGTTATCAAAACCACGGCCGTTCCGTTATTTTTAAACTCACTAATTTCTTCTCCTATTTTTTTTAATGCGTCAACGTCCAAACCGGTGTCAATTTCGTCAAAAATGGCGAGCTTTGGCAAAAGCATTTGCGATTGGGCCAATTCAAGTTTTTTTCGCTCTCCTCCCGAGGCGCCGTCATTAACCGGACGCATTATAAAATCGTCGGAAAGACCCAGATTTGAAAATTTTTGCGCAATTTCGTCTCTCAAACCGAAAACATCCTGTGAATTTTTTGCCGCTTGCATTAAAGAAAAAAAACTCACCCCCTCAAGCGCAAGAGGGTTTTGAAATCCAAGAAAAATACCGAGACGCGCTCGTTCGTCTGTTTTTAAATTGTTTAATTTTTGACCGGCAAAAAAAATATCACCATTTTTAATTTTGTGAGCCGGATGCCCCATAACGCACAAAGCCAATGTGCTTTTCCCGGAACCGTTCGGACCCATAATCACATGCGCCTCTCCCCCGCCAACCTCTAAATCAACCCCGTTTAAAACATTTTTACCGTCAACCGACGAACTTAAATTTTTTATCTCCAAAAGCTCGGCCATACGCGCTAAAATTACCACGCCAAGCAATCAAAATCAAAACCTCGCCCCTCTCCACCAAACTTTAAACGCTTTCGTGGCGGGTAAAATGCTTAAAAAATATTTCAGGGCCACGAAACGTTTAAGATACCACGCTAAAAATCCGGAAATTTTAACGAACCCCAAGTCGGTTATGGCGTATTTACCGCCGAGAGGCATGATAAATTTTGATTCCCTCGGATGATATTTGAAAATTTTCCGGCCGTGAAGCTGTCTTTTGATTGAGTAAGCGACGTACTGCCCCTGCGATACTGCGGTCTGACTGGTCATCGGCATCGGCTTTTTATCAAACCCTTCGCAAAAAGCGATATCGCCTACGGCAAAAATATTTTCATGGTTTCCGACTCTTAAATATTCGTCAACCATTAAGCACGATCCTTTGGCCAGCTCCGCTCCCTCAATTTTTTCGCCCAAAAAATTTGCTTTGACTCCGGCGGCCCAAACCAAAACATCAAACCGGATTTCTTTTCCGCTTTTTAGCCGCAATGCTCCATCCATAACATCAATAATCGGGTCGGAAAGAAAAATTTTAACGCCAAGTTTTTTTAACCTCGCCTCCGTCTTGCGCTTGGCCCAATCGCTTAAAGGCCCGAGCAAGACCGGCGAAGCTTCTATTATTGAAACATAAACGCTGTCTCTGGGATGGCCGTGAATGCGCGAAAGACTGTCTGCATACCCCACAAGCTCCGAAGCCACTTCGCATCCGGTAAATCCTCCCCCGCCAACAACTATGTTTATAGGCTCTCGTTTTCCTTTTCGCTCAAAAACCTCGTCAACCGCGTTGCGGAGATTCAGTGAGTCTGACGTTGTTTTAAATTCCAAAGCACGCGACTTAAGGCCGGGCACGCCGTAAAAATTCGTCACCGACCCCGGAGCAAGAATAAGCCAGTCGTATTTTATTTCTCCGCCGGAGGCCAATTTGACTAGGCTCGCGCGAACATCGAAGCCCACGGCTTCGTCCGTCAAAATTTCCACGCTTTCAATGCCCTCAAAAATTTCAGGAAGAGGAATTGAAACGCTTGAAAACATCAGGCGGAATTTGGCTGGCCCGAAATGCTCTTTATGATCGGACGAAGGCGAAAGAAGCTTATAGTAGTCGGCCGGATACGAATGGTATCCGTTTTTGTCAACCAAAACCACTTTTAAATCATGCTTGTGACGCGACAGGTCCAAGGCCGCCCTTACCCCGCCAAACCCGCCGCCAACTATGACAGCGACTCTCTTGTTCATAATACAATTCTAACCCATTGCGCCCAGGACACGCCAGGATTAATATTGACAGTAGAAGCTGTTTTCCAAAGGAGAAAACGTGCTTAAGATGCTCGTTGTCGGCGCGCTTGTAACTGTTTATATGCCGGTCTCATTCTATTTTGTTTTTGACTGGGTCAGGAAAAACAGGACTTATTTCGAAAACGCGCTAGGCCCGATCTCAAACGAATGGATGCTGGGATTTACGTTTATTATTATCGGCGTTTCGCTCTGTGTCTTCGCGTGGGCTGTTGGAAAAACCAAATACGCCGTAAACACCGGCTCCGCCCATATCGCCATTTCTTCCATGGCCATAGTCGCGTCAATGTTTATAAAACCGAGTTTGCTCTGGCCTTACTTGCCGCTAATGTTGTTTATCCTGGCTTTTGGTTATGCTATATTGGGCGGGATTGAGGCAGTAAGCTGCGTAAACGCTTTTAGAAAAACCGAATATAAAGAAGATGCGGGCTGGGAAGAAAAAGATAAGTTCATGAAATCAAAAAAAATCGCCTGGTGTTTTATTGCGGGTGAGCTCGTTTTAATGACCTTAAGCACGGCTCTTATTTTCAGTGTCCTTACTTTCCAGCCGGTTAAGTAAAAACGCTCCGACAAAAATAAAAAAACGGAGGGCGCCATGGAAGCACTGATTCTGTCATTGCTTGTCTGGTTGGGTATGCGCACAGACTTCAATCTGCCAAAGGATAAGTCCGAACTGCCAAAAATTGAGTATAGAACCGCTGAGGCGATGAAAATAATCGTATACGGCGTAATAGGTTCAACTATACACAAAGAAGTCAGGGCAAGCTACGACAAAAACACTTTATACTTACCGAAAGATTTTAACCCAAAAGATTTAAAGGACCAAAGAACGATGCTTCACGAACTAGTCCATTTTCTCCAAGATTACAACAAAAGAAAATATGAGTGCCGCAACGTCGCTGAAATTGAAGCTTACACAATAGCAACGCGCTGGGGACAAGAATACGGCATAGAAGATGACTATGCCGCAATCTGGATTTTCGGCCCGCGAGGATGTTTCGAATCGATTGTTCAGCCGGATTTTCCACATTAAAACCCCGTTCCGACATCGGAACGGGGTTATTTTGATTCTGGAGCCGCCCCCGAGATTCGAACTCGGAACCTACGGTTTACAAAACCGTTGCTCTGCCGTTGAGCTAGGGCGGCTTTTTTATTTTTCAGAATCTTTTGTTTTATTGTTATCGGGGTTGTTCTGCGGGCCGTTTTTAAATTCACGCATCTCGCCCCAAAACTCGGAGTTTTTACTTCCGCCGTTTCCGGATTGGGAAGATGCGCCGTTGCCATTTTTAATAGCAATTCGTTTTCCGTGAAAGTAGTCGGAAAGGCGGTGCAAAAGAGCTTCAGCCCTTAAAACCAATAGCCTGAATCGGCGTAAGAATTTTTCTCCGATTTTAAACATGGCCGGCCTGACAGTGCCTGCCACAAACTCCTCAAAAGGCCGGACAACGTCCTCGCGCACAAAGTCAAAAAACGGCGGGAGGACATCCGCTTTGGATTTTTGTTCGTTTTCGGACAAAGACCGCAAAGACAAAATCTGCCACCCGACCAACAAAAGAGCGCCAACAGCGCTTAAGGCCGCGAGGGATGCGAAAAAAATAAAAGTAAACATAATTTAATTATAAGTTTATTCTGTAAAACTTCGCCACTTCTATTTTTTCCCCGAATTTAGCGGTGGCCTCCTTGATACAGTCCCCTACGGTTTTTGATTGGTCTTTTATAAACGGCTGGACCAACAATTCTTCGGTATTTTCCGCTCCCTCTGCCGCTATCTGCATTGCCAGATCGTGCGCAAGCGCCTTAAATTCGTCCGTACGCGCCACAAAGTCGGTTTCAGTTCTCAATTCGACTATCGCGCCAAGCTTGCGATCGGAATGAAGGTAGACGTCCACGACCCCGGCTTTGGTTTCCCTGGATGCCTTTTTTTCGGCAATTTCAGCTCCGCGCTCTTTTAATATTTCAAGAGCTTTACCGAGATCGTCCCCGGCTTCCACAAGAGCTCTTTTGCAGTCAGTCATTGAGGCCCCGCAAATTGAACGAAGTTTTTTTATGGTCTCCAGATCAGGCATCTTTTTCTTTTTTTGTCTCGCTTTCTTTTTTTTCCGCTAGTTCCGGGGCGATTTGGGCTCCGGATTTATATGCGGCGACAAGACGGTCCAAAACATACTTAATGCTGGAATGGGCCGAGTCATTGGCCGGAATTGGATAGGACACGAAACCGGGGTCGCAGTCCAGATTCATGATTCCCACAGTTTTAAGACCTATTTTGCGCGCTTCCGTCGTTGCGGTTTTTTCTTCTCCCGGATCTATAATCAGCATCACGTCCGGCAATTTTTTAAGGGACGTCAAACCATAGAATTTGCGTTCAAGTCTTATGATCTCGTCTCCTAAAACCAGCTGTTCTTTCTTTGTGTATTTGGCAAGTTCTCCCGATGATTTTTTTTCTTTTAAATCCTCAAGGTGCTCAACGCGCTTTTTAAGAGAGGCAAAATTGGTCAAAAATCCGCCCGGCCACCGCCTAACCGAATACGGCATACCCAGCTCTTCTCCGGCTTTTTCCACAAGTGGCGCGGCAGACGGCTTTGAGCCGACTATAAGTATTATCCCGCGCTCGGATGCCAGTTGTTTCAAAAACTCCTCGGCCTCACGCAATTTTTCCCGAACTTTTTCCAAGTCAAAAACTTCTATGTTGTTGCGCAACCCAAATATATACGGCTTCATTTTGGGATGCCGGCGGGTCCTGGAATAGCCCAAATGCAAACCGGCCCGGAACATTTCTTCTATTTCGGGGTCAACGTTTATTGGCGCTGAAAGCTCTTTAAGTTCGGTTTCAGGCATAGGTGGTATTTTAAGGCATTGCCAGCAATTGCGCAAGTCCGAGTTTTATGCTAAACTTTAAACCATGAAAAAAGATACACATCCGGCATATTATCCCCAAGCGACTATAAAATGCGCCTGCGGAAAAACTTATAAGATCGGCTCGGCCAAAGAAAAAATAGAGGTGGAAATCTGCGCCAATTGCCACCCGTTTTTTACCGGACAGGAAAAGCTAATTGACACCGCAGGACGCGTTGAGAAGTTCAGAGCCAAAAGAGAACGGGCGACAAAAACAAAGAGTGCGGTAAAAAAAGGTAAATGAGTTCGGCGCCAAAGTCAATAATTCTGGAAATAAGAGCCGGCGCCGGAGGCCAGGAGGCTTCTTTATTTGCGTCTCTGCTCGCGAACATGTACACAAAATACTCCCAGAAGCAGGGCTGGAAAACTGTTTTTGTAAGCTCGTCGGCAAGCGACCTGGGCGGATATAAAGAGTTCGTGATGGAAATAGTAAACCAGGAAGCTTACGAAAAATTAAAACAGGAAGCCGGGGTACATAGAGTCCAGAGGATTCCCGCAACGGAAAAATCGGGACGAATCCATACTTCCACCGCGTCTGTGGTGGTTTTACCAATTTATCCGATAGAAGCTTTTGAAATAAAACCCCAGGATATTGAGATCTCTTTTACCCGATCCAGCGGGCCCGGAGGGCAAAACGTCAACAAATTGGAGACGGCTGTCCGTGTCGTCCATAAATCCTCGGGATTGATGGTGCTTTCGCAAGACCAGCGTTCACAACAGGCAAACCGCGAACGGGCAATGGATATTTTGCGTTCAAAACTCATTGAACTGGAAGAGAAAAAAATAGCTGGTTCCGCCACAGAACAGCGAAGAGAACAGATCGGAACGCAAGACCGCTCCGAAAAAATCCGCACTTACAATTTTCCCGATGATAGGATTACTGATCATAGAATAGGTAAAAAATTCCATAATATTGAAAAAGTACTCGGAGGGAACCTTGACCCAATAATAAAGGCTTTTGAAAAATAGATAACATCACCCCTGCCTGCCGGCAGGCAGGGACCATCGTATCGGCAAAAAGTGGCACAATATTGAGCGAATTTTGTCCGGAGACATGGATCCTGTGGTTAAAGCATTCCAAAAACAGGAAAAATAAAAAACTCGGATACGGTGTATCCGAGTTGTGTTTTGATAATATTTTAATCAACCCGCAGTTTTGCAACTAACCACTCAAGATCCGCCAACCTTACCAAATCAGGATCAAATTCGTACACAAATCGCAGAGCCAAAATGTCTTTTTCGTTTACATACCCCGAAAAGGTTTTCTTCAACTCCAGACGTTTCGCATCAAAATACGGCTTAGAAATGCGCCATCCGGTCATATAATTTATAAAAGAAACCGCAAAAAACCACAAAACGAAGCTCGCGACAAAAAACCAGTTTTTTCCGAAAACTAAAAGTGCTGGCAAAAAACCTGACATCAACGGTATGACCACAAAAGCCATGACAACAGCGCACATCAACGCTCCCCACAACCCTTCCAAACAGCCCCTCATTTCCCTTCTCAATTTTTGCAAGCCTTCGAGTTGTGTGTATAAAACATTTACGGCTTCTTTGACTTCCTGTGTGCAGCGGTTATATCTAAAAAGAATTTCGTTTATGGCAGCCATCGCGCCCTACCCCCCCTCTCTTTTTAAAGAACTTACTCTCGCCAATATTAAGCCTGGAAAACATTGTTGTCAAGTCATTTAAACCCTTGCTTGCGCTTAATTAAATCTATTCCAATATTCTTGAGAATTTGAGAATAGATTTTGGACTATGTTTCTAAAAGTTGTCATTTTTTACCATATGGACGAATTTAACAACTGGTCAAAAAATAAAAAGGTGCTAAAAATCTGCTATCGCTTTAAATCAGCACCATTTAGAAAAAAATAAAAACTCAAAACAAATGTCGAACCTGGAAGGTTCGACATTTTAAAAGTTAGCTCGCGAGGTATCCGCCGTCTACCGGCAGAATAATGCCGTTGATCGCGGCTGAAACTGTAGCCAAAAAGTATACGGCTTCGGCCACTTCTTCCGGCTTTATTTTTCTTTTTAAGGGAGAGCGTTCAAAATATTTCTCAAGTGCTTTTTCAGAAAGGCCGGCGGTCATCGGAGTATCCACGATTCCGGGCGCGACTGCGTTTACGGTTATGTCAAACGGCTCGCCGTCTTTGTTAAAAGGAGCTTCAATCGCAAGCTGTTTTGTCAGTTTTTCCACCGCGGCTTTGGATACAGCGTAAGCCGTATTCCCCGGATCTCCGCTCTGCGCCGCGGTTGAAGAAACGTTTACGATTCTTCCGTATCCTTGCTCGCGCATAATCGGCAAAACGGCCTTACAGCAATTCATCGTCCCACGAAGATTAACAGCGAGTATTTTTTCTATTGTTTCTTCGCTCGTTTTTACAAAAGGAGAGGGCGGGGGCAAAACACCCGCGGCATTTATCAACACGAGACCACGATTAACATACCACGACAAAACATTTTTTATTCCTTGAGCAAAAGAAAATTTATCTGTCACATCAAGAGGAACAAATTTGTGATTACAAGCCAGGCCCACGGGACTTGCCAAAGGGCGGTCAACCCAAATTATCGCCGTATTCATTATGTCGCATCTTGACTGAAATAAATTCGAAACCGCTCGACCTATTCCTCCCGAAGCGCCGGTGATAATTACCACTCTTTTCAAACCAAATCCTCCTCTCTCAAAGTCCAACCGCCCAAAACTTAACACAAACCCTACCTTTGCGCAAGAATTATATTCATCTGTTCCTGGTATTTCGAGGCCAAAGCCATTACATCATCTCCGTAAAAAGCATAGGATGATTTTTGCCAGTTTGAGCCGGCAAGATATCTCAAGGCCGCCCTGCGTTCGGCAGTATAGGTTCCTTCGGCCGCGCCGTTGTCTTTTAAAAGTAGGGCTGATGCCACAAATGCGTCTTCGGGTTCCCAGGGGTTTGGCGGATTATGTCCCGTATGTTTTGCTACAAGATTTTTATATAACTGCCACGTCGTTGGTATAAACTGCGCAGGCCCCATCGCCCCTCCGCAGTAGCCATACCAGGCCTTTTTTGAAACAGGCATCAAATCGGGATTGAGGCCCAGCTCCGAAGTAATCTGCACAAACGCGTCGCGTTGTTTAGCGCACCTTGAATGAGACAAGTCAACCCGCCAATTTCCTGTTCCGACATTCGCGCCAAGGTTGGATTCCTCCGCTATAACCCCCAAAAGAAACGCCGGACGAACGCCCGTTTTTTGAAAAGCTTTATTCGCGAGTTCAACCGCCTTCTCAAAAGGAATATCGGGAGAGCCGGTCAGCAAAAAAAGCTGGCTCCTTATAGTGGCCGCGTCTTTTTGTTTGGCGGTTAAAACCTTCTGATATTCGGCTTCCTGTCCCTTGGTAATTTTAAGTATATTTTTTCTTTCGGCTTCCCGCTCTTCAACCCTGCGCTTCTCCAAAACCTGCAGTCCTCTTAGCTGGGTTTCTTCTGCTTTACGGGATTCCAAACTGTCTATTTCCTCTTCGGTCAAAGATTTAGTTTCCTTTATAAGCGATATAGAGCCGTGCACAGATTGCTGGATTGACTCGAGGCTGTCAAGTTCCGCGAAAAATTCAGACAAATTGTCTCCGCCCAAAAGAGTTTCAATCAAAGAAACCTTATCCAGCTCGTCGAGACGGCGCATAAGCTCGGAGAGAGAGTCTTTTTCCCGTTCAACTTTCAGTAAAAGCTCATCTATCTTTTCCGACTTTTCTCCTATACTCGCGGTAATATTACTTATAGATATATCCCGCGCCCTTATTTCAAGCTGGGCCTTTTTTATCTGGGCATCAAGTATTGAAATATCGCGCTCTAGAGAAGCCGATTCCTGCTGTTTTCCGGAAATTACGCCGCGCAGTCCCTCGGCCTCTTTTTCAAGTTCTGCAAGTTCTTGCTCAAGTTCAGTTCGCCTTGCGCCAATATCGGCTGGATTTACCGTCTGGGCAAACACTGCGGCGGCTGTAAAAATTCCAAGCGCCAAAACCGCAAACACATGCGCGGTCTTAAAGTTTTTAAGCATTAGTTTATTATAGCTTACTTTTTTGTTTTTTTCTCTACGGTTTCGGATTTCGGTTTTGCTTCCGTTTCGGCAGATCCGGATTCTGCGCCTTCTTCCTCCTTCTTGCCTTTCTTGTCCACAACCTCTATGCCCTCAAGACTCGGCGCTTCGGCCGGAACTTCTTCCGCAACCTTAACCTCTTCAATCAAAGCTATTATTTCTTCGGGTCCGGCCAAAACCTTGACACCGGTCGGCAACTTCAAATCCGAAACCAAAAACCTATCGTCGAAATTGGCAAGCCCGGAAATATCCACCTCCAACTCATGCGGGAGATCTTTGGGCAAAGCTTCAATATCAAGTTCATGCATAACTCTGATCAAGTTCGCCCCCAGATTTTTTACCGCGACTGATTCGCCAATAAATTTAATGGGAACGGCGGCCTCAATCATTCTGTCCATTTTAACGGCATAAAAATCGGCGTGAATCGGTAAATCTTTAACCGGGTCAAGCTGAACGTCTTTAATTAAAACATTTTTCTTCTCGCTTTCCATTTCGAGCTCGATTAAACCCGATTCGCCAGCCTCTTTCCATGTCTTTTGAAAATCTTTAAGGTTCAATTCGATTGATTTTGAAGGCTCGCCCGCCCCGTACACCACGGCCGGAATAAGCTCTTTTTTGCGAAGAGTTTTATTTCCCTTGCCCAAAACTGCTCTGGCCCGAGCTTTTAAAGTAAGCATGATTAAATGAGCATAGCCCTTTTACTGCTTTTTGACAAGATTGGGCGGGATTTGGCCCTCAAGAGCCGAAATTACGTTTTCGGCCGCAAGTTCGGCCATGGCGTTGCGTGTTTCCTCGGTGGCTGATGCAATATGCGGGGTTAAAATGATATTATCCAACTCGGCCAAGCCCGGAACAAACTTCGGCTCTTCTTCAAATACATCAATTGCCGCTCCTTTTATAATTTTATTTTTCAACGCTTCATATAAAGCGTTTTCGTCCACAATCGGGCCTCGGGAAGTGTTGACCAAATACGCTGTCGGCTTCATTTGCGACAACCTCTCGGCATTTATTAAGTGCCTCGTTGAATCCAGAAGAGGAACATGTATTGAAACATAGTCGGCCTCTTTTAGCAGGTCCTCCAGTTTTTCTTTATAGACAGCGTCAAATTCTTTTTCAAAGTCCTCATTTCTTTTTATGTCGTTATAAATTACTTTCGCGTCAAACCCGTTGAAGGCGTGATGCGCGACGCGAGAACCGATACGCCCTAAGCCGACAACGCCGATTGTTTTGCCCGACAAATCATTTCCCAAAAGCATCATCGGCGCCCAACCGTCATATTTACCGGCCCTTGTGAATTTATCCGCCTCAACTATCCGATGCGATATCGCAAGCATCAAAGCAAATGTGTGTTCGGCAACGGTGTTTGTGAGAACTCCCGGCGTATTCGTAATCATCACTCCCCGCTCTTCGGCCGCTTTCAAGTCAATGTTATCAAAACCAACCGCGTAATTTGCGAAAATTTTGGTCTGCTTTCCTGCCGCGTCCAGCACATCTCCGTCAATTTTATCTGTCAACAAACATAAAACTGCATCATATTTATCGGCCTTAAGCGCCGAGATCAATTCGTCTTTCGCCAAAACCCCGTCTTTGGGACTTACGACAACCTCGTATCCCTTTTCTTTTAACTTATTTATTCCGGCCTCCGGAACCGCCCTTGTTACAAATATTTTCTCCATAATTCTTAATATTAAATTTTGTTAACACTTCCGAAAAGTTCCAGTTTTTCGGCGGTTTTGGAGGCAACTGCCTCAATGACTGGTTTGTAAATTTTATAGGGCGTGGTTTCTTCGGGGGCGGCGGCGAGCATTTTGCGAAGAGCGTCAACATAGGCCACGCGGATTTCGGTTGAAATATGTATATTATTAAAACCGAGTTTGACCGCCTCGCGCATCTGGTCGTCGGGTATCCCAGAACCTCCGTGTAAAACCATCGCAACTTCCGAAGGCAAAACCGCCCGAATTTTTTTAATAAGTTCGAAGTCCAGTTTCGGTTCATTCGCCGCAATCCCGTGCAAATTTCCGACTGCTGGCGCGAATCTGTCCACACCGGTCTCGTTTACATATTTCAAGGCTTCTTCGGGCTTGGTCAGCGATTCTGAAGGAATTTCAAACGACTCTTTGTACACTTTTGACGATTCGGTCACCAAATAACCAAGCTCTCCTTCAACGCTTATTGCTGGGTTAACGCTATGGGCGTATTCAACAACCCTTTTGGTTTCTTCCAGATTTTTTTTATAATTCTCGCGCGACAGGTCAATCAAAACAGAATCGTATCCGGCGTCAATCGCCTCTTTGACTTTTTCAAAGCTGTGAAAATGGTCAGCGTTTAAAAATATCGGAAGCCCCGTTTCCTCACGTACCGCATCAACCATGGCCCTGGCCATTTTAAAACCGATAAAGTCCGCCTCGCCCTCGGACGTCCCGATCATTACCGGAACACCCGTCTTTTTTACCGCTGATAAAATGCCTTTTAACTGCACAAGGTTTGAAATGTTGAAATGGCCTATGGCCAAGCCGTCGTTCCCAGCCTCCGCTAAATACTCTTTAAGAATTTTCATTATTCACATTTTAACACATTCTTCGGCAGATGCTATAATAATCCTATGAAAAAAACTCTGGATTTCGTCGCTTTGGGCGACATTACGACAGATGCTTTTATCAGAATAAAAGACGCCTCGGTCAATTGCGACATTAACCGCGAGCACTGCAAGCTCTGTTTCAGCTTCGGCGAGAAGGTGCCTTATGAATTCGTGGAGGTAGTGCGGGCTGTAGGCAACAGCCCGAATGCCGCTGTATCGGCCTCGCGCCTGGGCCTTGCTTCTGGTCTTGTTTCAAACATGGGCGACGATCTAAACGGCAAAGAATGTCTGGAAACACTCAAAAAAGAAAAAGTAAACTCCGAATTCGTCAAAACCCATAAAGACAAGGAAACAAACTATCATTATGTTTTATGGTATGAAGAAGAACGGACTATTTTAATAAAGCACCAGGAATACGATTATAAGTTTCCGGATATTCCGGCCCCGCGCTGGCTCTATCTTTCGTCTTTAGCGGAAAACTCTCTTCCCTACCACCACGAAATCGCCAAATGGCTCAAAAACCATCCGGAAACCAAACTCGCATTCCAGCCCGGCACTTTTCAGATAAAGCTGGGCTCGGAACAGCTGGCCGACATTTATTCTGTTTCAGAACTTTTTTTCTGTAATGTCGGCGAAGCCAAACGAATTTTAAAAACAAGCGAGCGCGACGTTAAAAAATTACTTTCGGGCATTCATGAGCTCGGCCCGAAAATTGCGGTCATTACCGACGGTCCGAACGGCGCCTACGCCCACGACGGCAAAGAATGCTGGTATATGCCGATGTATCCCGACCCCAAACCGCCCTTTGAACGCACCGGCGCCGGAGATTCTTTTTCTTCCACTTTTACCGCGGCCATGGCACTCGGTTTTGACATTCCGACCGCCCTCATGTGGGGGCCGGTCAACTCAATGTCAGTCGTCCAACAAATAGGCGCGCAAAAAGGGCTCTTGACCAGAAAACAACTAGAAAAATATTTAGCTGAAGCCCCCACTGACTACAAACCAAAAAGACTTTAAAAACGACCATTTTAGCCCCGCCTGCCGGCAGGCAGGCATTTTTCTTCAGCTATTGACAAACGGCCTATTTTTTGGTATAATTAAAAAGTAATTTAAGGATTGTTCCATTGAGATCAAAACTCGCACACACGATAAGGAGACGAACATGAAACACATCGGATTTACGCTGTTGATTTGCGGTCTCATCATGTTCGGGTCGGCGTTCTACACGCTGACGCTGAACGCCCCGCCCTTCGGCCTCACCGTCGAGTTCTTCGCCAAAACGAAGAACGCCCTCGTGATCGGCGGACTGATCTTCGTGTTGGAGGCGGGCTTTGCCTTCCTGCTGGACCAGGCGATGAGCCGGTCCTCCAACAAGTAAGTCGCATCATGCCCCGACCTTCGCTTAGGCGAAGCGTCGGGGCCCCACCAAAGTTTTTAAAACAATTTTATAGATTTGAAAATTTTGGCGGGAAGTTTTTTGACAAAAACCACGGGAGACCACGCAAGGAGACAGCGCCGTGCTCAGAAAAATATTCAGCTTGGAAACAAGAGTGTGGACAGCCGGCGTGGTAAACGTGCTGGCTTGGGCTCTGCAACTGGAAACGGTCATCAGAACGAGGAACGTGTCGGGATTGTCAGTCCCGATGCTTATCCTTGGAATTTACATCCAGCTGACTTTTGCCCAACTTGGCTGGAAACAGAAAGAATGGGGGCAGTTCTGGGGGATGGCCATCGGCGCAATTCTGACGTCGGCTGTTCTGCTACTCACATTATGAAACTGGCCACGAAAGACGTCTGAGTGGGACGTTTAGAACGCTCGCCGCGGGGAAACGCTTCCCGCGGCGGTTTTTTTTATTTCCCAAAAAATAAGGAGCTGTAGCGACTATATTTTTTGAGGACCCTGAGGAGCTTGCGACGTAGGGTTTACATTTATAGTTGATTTCTTACTTTCTCTTTATCGCCCTACGCGCCGCTTCAATTATGTGCTTTGACGACATACCGAAATGTTCAATAAGTTCGGTTGGCTCTCCTGACTCGCCGAAGCGGTTTTTGACTCCGACAAATTCAATCGGCACGGGATAATTTCGTGTGATTATTTCGGCCACGGCCGAGCCCATTCCCCCGTTTATCTGATGCTCCTCAACCGTTACTAATGCGCCCGCATCTTTTGCGGCTTTCAAAATAGTTTTCTCGTCCATCGGCTTTATGGTGTGGTTATTGATAACGCGGACCTTGATCCCTTTCTTTTCTAAATCTGCCGCGGCCAAAAGCGCGTTATGAACCAACGGCCCACAAGCGATCACGGCTACGTCAAGCCGTGATCGTCCCGAGCGAAGCGAGGGACTACCGCTTGAATCCCAAAGTATTTCAGCACGTCCAACCTTAAACGGAGTTTTGTCGGTTGTGAATACCGGCGTTTTTTCGCGGGCAAAGCGAAGATACACAGCGCCTTTCAGCCCCACCGAGGCCACAGTCGCTTTTTTGGCCTCAACCGCATCGCAAGGCACAATCACGGTCATATTCGGCAAAACGCGGGTTATGGCAATATCTTCAATTGCCTGATGCGTCGCGCCGTCAGGACCCACCGAAACCCCCGCATGCGCGCCTCCGATAATCACATGCCGTTCGTTATAGCAAATCGTCGTTCTTATCTGCTCCCAGTTCCTCCCCGGGCTAAACATGGCGTAAGAAGAAATGAAAGGAATTTTGCCGACCGCGGCCATGCCGGACGCAACCGAAGCCATATTTTGCTCGGCCACACCCATTTGAACGAATCTCTCCGGAAATTCTTTGGCAAACGCTTCCGAACGCGTGGATTCGGTCAGGTCAGCGCAAAGCACCACCACATTTTTGTCTTTCCTGCCCGCCTCCACCAATCCTTCCCCATACCCGTTCCTCGTCGGCGCCTGCCCGACTTTTTTTAAGTCCAAAACTTCTTTAACTAATTTTGATTTGGGGTTAACCGACACTTTAGTTAAACAAAATCTAGCGAGGAGCCATCGTCAAAGGCCACCACTGAAAAATATTCGCAAAGTTTCTGGCATTGGGAACAATTGACGACGTTCCGGTTATGTTGAGAATTGAGCCCTGAAATCCCAAACCGCTGACAACCAAACTGTTGCCATAACCATGAAGAACACTTTCAAACGTCAGCCACACGCCTCCCGATGCTGTTGGCGAAACATTGACTCTAATGTCCAGCAATTTACTGCCGTTTGCCGGAATCGTGATGGGAGCCGAAAACTGATATCTGCCGCCGCCCATGGCAACGCCATTGGCCAAGTGAGTTTCGGCATCTTGTTGCGTCGGTGTCGTTAGTTCTAAATTTGATATTCTGCCGCCTGCGCCGTTGTCTTGAATAGTTACGCCGTTGATTTTCACGTCACTATCCCCCGCCGACAATTTAACCCTCATTAAAGAAACGCGGGAGGTCCCCGCCAGAATAGAACCAGCAGGAGAACCCGCATCAAGGCTTGCGGTCAGGGACGGCTTCACGATACTAAACAAAGCATCGCTCTCATCAACAGTACTCGCGTTATCCCAATTATAAATCTTAACTTTGTATCCGCTTCCTGTTCCGATAGTTTGTTCGTTGTGTGGGCCCACAAGGAAAGCCACGCTGTGCTCGCCGTCGGCAAGTTGGTCGAACATACCAACACTAGAAACCGTCACGCCATTTTTAATCAAAACCAAACCAATTCGCGAAACACCCGAAGTTCTATACTTAATATCAAACGCGCCTCCGGACAGTTGGGCGATTCCGCCATTCGGCGAAAGAACGGTGATTGAGGGCTGGGTTGCCGATGTTGGACTTATAATTTTAACTCCGGCTGAAGCGGTGTCAGAACCTGTTGGAATAATGGTATTGCCTGATGTCCAACCAACACCATAATTTCCTCCAAGACCGGCATTATTGCCGTCGTAATCAACTTTCAGCGTGTCGCCGATAGTCGCATTGGCGGCAATATCGCCCTTGATAAACATGACTTTGGATCCTCCTCCGGGCACCCTGAAATTAATTATGTTTGTCGATATCGCGTAATCGCCGGTTGTAAAAACCGCCCGGCCGATCAAAACAGCGTTCCCGTCGTAGAGTTGAATTTCTCGATTTAAAAGGTCGTCCGGAGTGTTAAGGGCGGTGTCCGAAAGTTGAAGCGCTATCTGTTTGACATCGATATCTTCGCCGACCGCAGTGAATCTAAGGCTGGCAAGGCTAACACCGGTTGATCCGATAAGCACATTCCTAAATCCAAAACTTGTCGCGGAATCAAGCGAAACAGAAAGAGAGCCGGCGGAAGGCAGGGTCGTCGTTGTGGGTGCCACAATACTGAACGGCGCGTCGCTTGTATCGCTAACAGGAAGGCTTCCAGAAAAACAGTCTGCAAGTTCTTTGGTGCAAATAACTCTAATACGATAAGTGCCCGAGCTCATTGAACTTGGAATAGTCCACATATACGCCCCCCCGCCCACTCCTGTGGAAACACCCCCCGTTGCTACACCTTGAGCAATTGTCGTAATAAGAACCCCTTGTTCATTTACCAATTGTATGTTTATCGGATCCGAGCCACTGGGGAGATTCGAATTTTTCCATTCAATTCTGTTTGTAGAACCAATTTCCCACACCTCTCCCCCATTCGGCGAAAGGACGGTGATGGAAGGCTGGGTCTGCCCGCCTTGTAAAATATTATTGGCAACCGCGCGGGTTTGCGGGCCGAAATAGCCGCTCTGCTCAATTTGGTATTTAGACTGGAATGTTTTGACTGCCTGCGCTGTCGCGCCAAAAAAGCTTCCGGTCACTTCTCCGGTAAAATATCCACGCTCCTTTAAAAACTGCTGCAGTTTTGAAACTTCGGGATGCGTGGACCCCCAACCCAGATTCTCGGTGAAAAGCGCGATTTGTACGGTTCCTGAAGGCGCAACCGCTACCCCGCCACGAAGCGACGAGTTGACGTTATTTATAACGCTCTGGTCAGCGCCAAACGATTGCAGAAGGCCCAAAATCGCCTGGATCTGGGCTTCGGTTAATGCCGCGTGAGCTTTCGGAGCGCCGAAAACGCCTAAAAATATAATAATTGTAACGACCGCTGCAAATACCCTCATTTTCATATATTTATTATTTATAATATTGATAACTAATAATGTTTAAATGATAACCCCCCCCCCACATTTAACGCAACAGCCGAATTACTCATGCTCGCTTTTTATTCTGCTCTATAATATTTTTAATCATTTTACATACAAAGTTATGTTTTCTATAAACTTGGGTTTAAATTCGCGTAGAACTGCTCCGGAAGCTGACTCTGCAAAAATATTACCGTACTGATCTATTTTGATTGGATAGCCATCTTCTGTTTTGGTTTTATCATATACCCCAACAATAATTTCGTCGTTTACAACCCTTACACCGTGGCCAAAATATGGCCCCATGCCAAATATTATTCTTGAAACAAGCCATTGACCATCTTTTGTTTTATAAATACTGCTTCTGGTATCTGTTTCCAAGTTTATAAGATACACACCTCCCGAATCCCAGTCCACCAACTGATTCCCCCCAGCCAAAATCTGATAAGTGCCTTCCGAAATAGGCAAGTACTCGTCTAAGTTGAAAACAAATTTTGATACGGACAATTTTTTTAATGACAAGTCGGACAAGTCCAGTGCGTATATTCCAAAAGGACCTGCGTACTTTACGTTAGCATCAGGATTAAGGGAAGCCTGAAAATACAGGTATTCCCCACCCGTAGGCACGGAAAAAACTGAAACAACGTATTCCAGGCACCCGGGCTTTTGATTTTCACTTTGATAAACAAGACGCAACAAGCTCGGCACCAAAATGTTTTGATCTTTAACGAGACGGATGTCTTTGGCGCTCGCTATATGCCGGTCAAAACAATTTTTCTCAAGACTGTCGTAAATCGGCGACTGACTTAAGGGATAACTCTCCAAAATATAATCTTTCGGATTTATAACGGATTCCGCCGGATTTCGTTCCAAGTTTTGACCAGCCTTATTTTCAAGTACGTCGGTTTCTTTTATCAGAAAGTAAACGCCGGCAACAGCAAAAATGATAACGATCAAAATGCTGGCTATAAAATATTTACTCATGTTCGCCTCGCACCAGAACAAGTTCGGTGCGTGATTTCACAATATTTATAATTTATAAAAATCATTGGTGTTCGCTTTTTATTTTTCCCAAATAGTTGGGTGGCGTAAAGAGCTGGAGGGGTTAATATAATAAGGACTTTTAAATCTAAAAAGAGAATATTGTATATACGCGCTGGAGACGAAATAGTTCAAAATAGCCCAAGCGATGAACATAGTCGAAATTATAATGACGAGATTGACGATATGGTTTCTGATTTTTTTCTCGCTATTATCTCTCGCCAAAATCTCCGGCGCCTCGAGCGTTGATTGATCTATTTTCATGTTTCCAAAATCTTTTACCAGACTTGAGAAAATCATCAAAGCACAAACTATTATCATTGCTGAAAATATTCCTGTCATGCCCGGCACACCTCCAACTGCACTGCTTATCACAAGATTGATCACAAATATGAAAAATTCAAACGCAGAAACCAAAAAGATTTTAGACAATACATAGTTTTTAACCTTATATCTCTTTAATATTACTAACAAGACGACACCCATTAAGATCCATAAAAGCAGGAAAGCTAGCTTGGGCAGAGCGGGTCCATACTTATCCAGAAACAGGTCAACGCCCAAATATGTATAGCTTAGATACCCGCCTAAACGAAATAAGCCACTGAACAGATATATTAAGGATATTGTCAATATTGCACTAAATGCAAAAATCTTTGTTTTTGTTCCCATGTTTATATTATTCATTTTAATTACTCATGTTCGCTTTTTATTCTGCCCCATAATGTGCGCAATTCTTTAATGGCCTCCGCGCCCTGTTTGTCGCGCGGGAATTTATCCTCGGGCCCCTTGCCCGGCGGAACGCCGTGCCAGCGAAAATCTCGCTCCATATATTCTACGCCCTTGCCCGGAATGGTGTGCGCGATAATCATTGTGGGTTTTTCAAAAACCGCCTTGGCCTCATCAATCGCCGAGTTCAATTCTTGAAAGTCATGCCCTCCTACATCAATTACATGCCAGCCGAACGCTTCGTATTTGGCGCGAAGAGGTTCAAGCGGCATTATATCTTCTGTGTTACCGTCAATTTGGATGTTGTTCCTGTCCATTATCGCAACCAGATTCCACAATTTTTCACGGCCGGCAAGCATTGCCGCCTCCCATGTCTGCCCCGCGTCGTGCTCGCCGTCAGACATCAGACAGTACACGATGTTTTTCTTGCCATCCATTCTTAAAGCAATCGCCATTCCGACGGCCTGCGAAAGGCCGGAACCCAAAGGGCCAGAGGTCGTCTCAAGTCCCGGAAGCGAAGTGCGATGAGGATGCCCCTGCAGCCTTGTGCCTAATTTACGAAGCGTTTTGGTTTCTTTGATTGAAAAATATCCTGCATGGGCCATTGTCGCGTATTGAACGGGACAAATGTGGCCGTTTGAAAGCACCAAACGGTCGCGCTCCGGCCAATCCGGTTTTTTCGGGTCGTGCTCCAAAACATGAAAATAAAGCAAAGTGAAAATATCAGCCATGCCCAAAGGCCCTGCCGAGTGCCCCGACCCCGCCTCAATTAACGATTCAATCAAAGTCTGGCGAATCTCATTCGCCTTCTTCTCTAACTCTTTAATCTTCTCATCATGCAAGTGTGCCATGTTTGTCTAAAAATTTAATTTTACCTACCCCGTACAACAACGCACAGCAACATACAAATCCACTGTAAGCAATACAGTCGTCAGTATCAACAGAACATATTTAAAAGATCTGACGCCCCTTTTTATGTCGTTTATGTCGCGGCTATTCTTATACGAGAGGTAAATAAAAAACGAAGACGCCATCCAAATCACAAACAATATGCCCAAAAACCACATCAAAGAAGCGAGGAATAGCAATCCGCCAAATCCTAAGGAAGCGGAATATAAAAACAAAAACGTAGACACAATACCCGAAACGGCAGCTAAAAAAGACCATCCCGTTAACCTACCAAATTGAGACCAATATACTTTTTTATCTACTGAAATTTCCGCCTGATTTTGCAAATTCCGGTCTTCACCTTTAAACAGACGATATAACTTAACAAGAAGCAAAAACATTGGCGTCGTTACTATAAAAACCCCAGCAAAGCTTAAGACCAAATAGTCAGCGTCCAGATATTTATAAGAGATTATGGACCTTATCACTCCCATAACAAGCCCAGCAGTAAGAATGAACCACCAATCTTTTTTCTTCATAAAATTTTTATTAAATCTTTTATCGCTTTTTTTATGTCTTCGGCTCTGAAAATCGCTGAAGCGGCGACAATATAATCCGCTCCGGCTTCGGTAAGTTCGCGGGCGTTTTCCAGAGTCACTCCGCCGTCAATTCCTATTATACACCCCTTGCACGCATTTCTTAATGCGCGTATTTTTTCTGCGGTTTCGGGCAACATTCCCTGCCCTGAAGCGCCCGGATTTACTCCCAAAATCAAAAAAGAATTTACTTTGCCAAAAAACGGCTCAAGCGACTCAACCGGCGTTTCGGGATTGAACGCAATCCCCGCTTCCCTGCCTGATTCTTTAATTTTTTCCAAAACGAGCGCTGGGTCATGCGCCGCCTCCAAGTGAAAAGTTATTTTGCGAACAGGCTCAATCAGCCAATCGCCCACGCGCGTATCCATATCACTAATCATCAGATGAAAATCCAGTTTTAATTTGGTTTCAAATCCAACCAAATCTTTCGGCTCATGCCAAACCGTCGTCGGCGTAAAAGTGCCGTCCGAAACGTCAATTTGCATTTCGTCCAGATCAAACTCTTTGGCCAACTCCTCAATCAGCCGTACTTTTTTAACGACTTCTTCAAATGACGCCTCATTTGCCGCCGGAACCAGTTTTGCCTTCATTTTTTAAGTATAAATCCATTAACCCAAAACAAAAAACCCCGCGAATTCGCGAGGCCATTCTTATATTTCTTACCTCCATTTTTTTACTATTTTACCCAAAAGAACCACTCCGGCCCAAGCAGCCGCTATCGCAAAAATAAAGTAAAATGTTTCAAGCAACCCGCTAAGTTCAAACAAAACGTCTATCAGCAGGTCCATCATTCACCTCCGTCTATTTTCTGAATGCGCCTTTTATGGCGCTCTTCGCCTGAAAATTCCGTATCCAGCCATAATTTTACCATATCCAAAGCCGTTTGTCCAGACACAAACCTTGCCCCCAACGACAAAACATTGGCGTCATTGTGCTCACGCGAAAGTTTAATTATCTCCTCCGGTCCGTCATAATACACAGCAGCCCTTACGCCTTTGTAACGGTTCGCAACCATTGCCTCACCCTGACCCGAACCGCCTAAAATTATTCCGCGACTTTCATGGTCTTTGGCCACCGCTTCGGCAGCCGGTCTTATTAAATCCGGATAATCGTCTTTTTCGTCATATTCAAAAGCGCCGTGGTCTTGAACTTCGTACCCAAGCCCGCCCAAAAATTGCTTAATTTTTTCTTTAAGCTCAAAACCGGCGTGATCAGCCGCGAGATGGACTTTCATAGATAATCCTTCAAACTCTCAACGTGCTTCAAAAGCATGGCGCCATATCCCCATTCATTGTCATACCATGAAAGAATTTTCACGAGATCACCACCCACAACACGAGTGAAGGCCAGATCAACTATTGAGCCGTATTCCTCTCCTAAAATATCAGATGACACTATCGGCTCCTCGCATACTCGTAAAATCCCTTTCCATTCTGGAGCTCTTGCTGCCTTCCTGAAAATATCGTTTATTTCATCAACCGAAGTTTCGCGAGACGCAACAAAAGTAAAATCAATCAATGAGCCGGAAATTACAGGCACGCGCATGGCAATTCCGTCAAACTTTCCTTTCATAAATGGAGCCGCTTTTATGACGGCATCCGCAGCGCCCGTGGATGACGGCACGATGTTTACGGCCGCCGCCCTGCCCCGCCTAAAATCCTTTTTGTCGGGGCCGTCAACCAGATTCTGGGTCGCGGTATATCCGTGTACGGTGTTTAAAACCGCTTTTTTAATTCCGGGATTTTGCATCATAATTGCCGTAACAGGAGTTGCGGCATTCGTGGTGCAGGAAGCGTTTGAAGTAATGCGGGATTTTTCAATCAAATCCGCGCCGACATTTGGAGTAAAAGTCACCGAGGCATTATCGTCTTTCGCCGGAGCAGTGATTACAACCCTCTTTGCGCCGGCATCCAGATGCGGACTCGCCTTTTCAAATGAGTCAAAAACGCCGGTTGATTCCACAACCACGTCAATTTTCAAGTCCTTCCACGGAAGTTTGGCGGGGTCACCCGCCTGAAAAAATCTTACGTCTTTGCCGTCAACCACTATATGATGCTCATCATCCTTTTTGCGGCTTACCTCTTTGTCGTATTTTCCGTATACAGAATCATATTTTAGCAAGTACGCCAAATTATCAACGCTTCCCAAATCATTAATAGCTACAACATCAATCCCCTTGTGGCCGAAGGCCTGTCTGAAAAAAACACGGCCTATTCTGCCAAAACCATTTATTGCGATTCTCATGAGTTTATTATACGCCCTTTTTATTTTTCAATAAATAATTATAAGCCGAGAGTGCAGCTTTGACCGCGTCTCCCGCAGAAATGTTGTTTTGTTTGTAAGGGTCGTCCGTAATGTCGCCTGCGGCATATATTCCCGGCTGTGAAGTCGACGCGTGTTTTGAATCAATTACAACCTGACCATATTTATCCAATTCCACCAAACCCTTCAGCATTTCCGAATTCGGAATGGAGCCGATCTCAACAAAAACGCCGTCTACCGCTAAAATTTTTTCTTCGCCCGACTTGCGGTCTTTATACTTTAACCCGGCCATGAATTTTTCGCCGGTAATTTCCAGGGTTTCGGCATTTAAAATTATTTCTTTAAGTTTTGGGTTCTTTTTTATTTCTTCGGCGGTAACGGGGTCGCCCTTGACCGCATCGCCGTATTCCAGAAGATATATTTCGGACGCATAGGGAAACAAATCCTGCACCGCCTCAAGTCCGGCGTTTCCTCCTCCGACAACCACCACTTTTTTACCCGAAAACAAGGGCGCGTCGCAAGTTGAGCAGTAAGCCACGCCTCGGCCTTCAAATTCAGCTTCGCCTTTTACGCCCAACTTGCGACGCCTTGCGCCCGCAACAATTATTAATGTCTTGCTCTGATATTTATTGCCTTTATCGGTTTCTACTTCAAATTCCTGGGATTCGATCCCAGGAATTTTTTTAACGCTCATTACTTTTTCGGGCATTTTTATTTCCACCTCATCAGGATAATTTCTGACATGTTCTTCAAATTTTTTTGCCAAATCAAAACCTGAAATAGAGCGTTCGCCTATCCAATTCTGGATATCATCGGAGACAATTGACTGCCCGCCGAAAGATTCGGTGATCAAAAGTGTTTTTAATTTTTTTCGCGCGCTATATATCGCAGCCGCGCTTCCGGCGGGTCCTCCGCCGATAATTATTACATCGTAAATCATTATTTAATATTCTAGTCTAAAAGTTTAAGGGTTTAAAGCATTTTGAATCAAGGCTTCAAACTGTGCAAACGGTAGGGAGCCGGCAATATTTGCTCCGTTAACAAAAGAGCTCGGGGTTCCGTCAACGCCCAACTGTCTGCCAAGTTCGGTTTCTTTTTGAACAGCCGATAAATACTTTTGCGAATCAAGACAAGAATCAAACTGGCTGGCGTCAAGATTCAAGACCAACGCGAAATTTTTAAGATTGGCCACGGAAAACGTACCCTGGTTTTCTTCCCTCTGGTTTTCAAAAAGATAATTATGATATTCCCAGAATTTGCCCTGTTCTCCGGCGCATCGCGCCGCGACCGCGGCGTCAAACGATTCCTGTCCCAAAAAAGCGAAGTCGCGCCAGATGAATTTAACTTGCCCCGTCTTTACATATTTTTCTATCAGCTCTTTTTCGGTGGTTTGATAAAATCTTCCGCAAAACGGACACTGGAAATCACCGAATTCAACGAACGTCACCGGCGCCAAAGGACTCCCCAAAACCTGATCACCCTCAACCACGCCCAAAAGAGCGCTCGCCTCTCCCGCTTGCGCTTCGGGACCTTGTTTTTTGGTATCAGCTTTTTTCCCGCCAAAATCAACCCCGCCGGCGTACATGACCGCCACGGCGATTATCACACCAGCGACTATGATTGAGGCCGGGATTAAGTAAGGCTGATTTTTATCATCCACGGATATTATATTAACACTAAATTCTGTTTTTTCACTTTATATTATATTCCAGCTCTATAAGCAATAATCCTCACCGCTTCAAATTCGTTCACTCCATAAACAGGCTCCGAAGATGTGACTTGCGCCAACATTCCCAGCTTTATGTCTTCAAGTGAAGCGTTTGTTTTGTTTTCCACGCTGATTATTGTATTTTTACCGACTCTGACCCTGTATTTTTTTTCAAGAGCAGGCAGTAGCGCTGGTTTGGAATAATCAAAATCGTCCAGTTTTGATACATCAACCAAAGTCGCGTTTACTTCCAAAACAGAGCCATCAATTCTTTCCACGCTGCCGGTAATAAATAAAGCGCCCAGAATTTCTTTTTTTGTCTCTTCCGCTTGATTAACGGGGGCAGGAGCGACTTCGCTCTCGGTTATGGACACGCCTCCGCCCGCCTTCCTAAACGCTGATTCCTGCCGATAAAATAAAAAACCGACGGCTAACGCCAAAACAACGATCGCTGCCAGATAAAATTTTTCTTTTTGTTCGTTCATGTCAATTAATATATTTTAGTTGACGAGCCGACCAACGTAAGAACACGAGGAGGTATATACAGCGCCGCAATCGTTAACATAGCAAATCGTTGAGTTTCCGTATTGGCCGTTACACCCCGTCCATGAAAAATAACAATATCCGGGAACAATAAGAGGGCAGGCATAAACATTTGCACCCTTGCTGGCAATAAAAACAGGGTCTGTTTCCGAAGGACTTGTTGGCCAGCTTGTTAAACAACTGCCGCCTATACAAAATCCCGCATCCGCTCTCATCTGCCCTCCCGTATAAACGCCTTTGTTGTTGTAAGCGCGAAGCCAGGTCGTATCTTCCATGAACCACCCTCCGCCGTAAGTGCCGTTATACCATCCAGTTTGGCCGTAAGTTCTGTGCCATCCTGCGCCGTCGTCAATGACCGTATTGCCGTCTATATTAATTCCGCCGGCCAAATTCGCCGCTGTAGCGGCATTGGGATCAACATAATAACCGGTATTGTTCCTGTCGTAAAAAATATCCGAGCGGATGTCATAGGAATACAAACGGTAAAGCCAGGAATTGCTTCCGGGGTCAACGTAATATCCCGGCTGGTCTTGGTCTTCAAACCAAGTAAAATTAAGTTTCCCTGTTTTGGTCTGGGTCGTGCCGGAAACGTTCAACGGCTGGGAAACGTTGGCGTTTGGCGGCGGTTGCGAAGGCGGAATCCAGGAGGCGTTGGCGATAAGAGTCATCAAAAAAATAACAACCAAACCGACAGAAACTTGAACCAGCTTATTTAAAATATCACTCTTCATTTTCAAAAACGCTTATTATAATCTGGTCCGCGGTCAATCTGGTAGCTTCATACACGGATTCTTCTGCAACAACCCCAACATGCATACCAGTTTTCAAATCTTCTTTTGCGGCGGACCTGCCGCCCATAAATGAAATCTCGGTTTCGTTGTCTATCGCAACCTCAAAACTTTTACGAACCTTTAGCGATCCTTCGATGGAAAAATAGTTTTGGGCGTCAATTTTATCAAGGTCCACCATTTCGGCTTCAACCACCAATGTATTCCCCTCGGCATTCCGTATTATTCCAGAAATATCGCGCTTTTCGGATACAAGCGACTCTTTTATCAGCTCTCCAGAGTACTTTGCGTCGGCAACAACAACTCCGTCTATCGGTGTCGCGTCGATTTCACTCCGTAAAACGCTCTGACGATACAGAAAAAACGCTCCGAATCCGACCGCAAAACCAAGGATCGTCAACGCAATTTTTTGAATTTTTTCGATATCCATAAATCAGTTTTTCTGGCAAAAAACCATGTTTAAGTACGGGTCTATGTTTGAGGCCGAGTTTGTGTTGAAAGAATGCGAATGGTCGCCGGCGTAATCGGTGTATTTTTCGGTTCGGTCGACATAATCGTTGTGGGACGACGCTGCAGACCCAACAATCACATTATTATTTCCACCCCAGGAGAAATAAGGAATAAAGTGCCTGTGCGAGCCTGCGGAAGCTGTAGTCCCGGAATGGGAATGGGTTTCCGCGCCCCCGGTTCCGCCGTAGCTTGAAGAGCCTCTTGGATACCTGCCGTCCAAAGCGCTAAATCTGGACCAGCCCGAAGGGCAGCCCGAGGAAAACATCGCGATCATTCCGGAAGGAATATCTCCCGGCCAGCTGCTTCTTGAAACGCCACCGAGACTTACAGTGTTAAAAACGCTCGTTGAATTAGGGTCGACATAATAATTAGTATTATTACGGTCGTAAAAAATATCCGAGCGGATGTCATAGGAATACAAACGGTAAAGCCAGGAATTGCTTCCGGGGTCAACGTAATATCCCGGCTGGTCTTGGTCTTCAAACCAAGTAAAATTAAGTTTCCCTGTTTTGGTCTGGGTCGTGCCGGAAACGTTCAACGGCTGGGAAACGTTGGCGTTTGGCGGCGGTTGCGAAGGCGGAATCCAGGAGGCGTTGGCGATAAGGGCTAGAGCGAGCACCACCGCCAATCCGGTGGTAATTTGCAAAAATTTTTGCAAATATTCTCCGTGTTTCTTTTTTAATTTTTTAAAATATTTTTTCATAATTATTAAAATAAATTTATAATGGTTCCTCTCCCGTCGGAGGAGGGGCCGACCCTTCCGGCAAAGGCGCCGGAGCAAATCCTGCCGGAGGTTCCGGCGCGCCCTGCGGCAAAGACGGTTCCGGACGACTTTCCGTAACCGGTTCATTGGTTGTCGGTGTTTCCTCCGTTGACGGACTTGACGGATGTGCTTCAAGAGGCGGAACATCGGTTGGCTTCTGTATTTCAGATTGTTTTATCGGCGCAACTCCGGTCGGATCCGGCGCCAAATTCGGGTTTAAGGGCTCAACATCTGTCGGAGCAGGCACATAACTCGGCCTGTCGCTTGCGTCTTTCCATTTCCTATAAATTCCGTATCCGATTGTGGCTCCGAGAATTAACAAGGCCGCGACAACCGCCGGCAGAATTTTTATAAAGTCGCTTCTGAACCGCTCAAAATCCATAGTTTATTTTATCACGCTCCATCATATTTCCCTAAAATCAGGCGAAACAATAGAGGCATTTAACTTAACGTCCAATCGTATTTTGCCTCCGCCTTCGCCTCTGATTCTTATGGTGTATTCCTGCAAAGCGCTTTCTCTTGGCACGCCGACCCAGAAATCGGCGCCTGCCGAAAATTGCCCCGATGTCAGATTTATTGTCGGGGAAGAGCCCGATGACTCCTGGCCGTTGGTGTTGTTGCGAAAATTATATATCGCTCCCGAAAGCGCCGGTGTTACGCTGTCAACCGACAAGGTAACCTGCGAATTAAACCCGAAAAGCGGGACTACGGAAATAATCGTTTCGGTTGAAGTGGCTACGGGCGCGGAAGTTATATTTGCTTCAATATTGTTTGAACTTGAAAGTGAAAAATCTTCCGGCGGCTGGTTTGCGCTCACGGTTACGCGCTCTTCATCTTTTCTTGTGCCGCGTTCAACTATAACCTTTGCCGAATAAGACCCGACGGAAGAATAGACGTATGTCGCGTCTTTTGAAGTTTCTGAAACTCCGTCAAATTTCGCGCCGATTGAAGGATTCGTAGGGTCCCCGCAGGCAGAGGTTGCTACTGAAACACTGTCGCTTGCGTTGGAACAATCCCACCAGAAAGTATAGTTAATCGTTCCTGTTCCTCCAGAAACTCCTCCTGTCAAAGTTGTGGATAATGGAGCGTACCCCGAAGACGGCAATGCCGAAAGAGTCGCCGCAAACGCGGTGCAGGCATCTCCTGAGCCGTTTACGCCGTAGCTTATTCCACCGCCATAGTCGGCGCTATTAAAACTTATCCCGCCGACGACATCCGAACCCCACGCCCATCCGCTCCAGGAACATTGATTTGCAGACACGCCATAATTTGAACCAGAAAGAGAAATCCAGCCGTCCCATCCGCCGCCGTTAGACAAAGCCCTTGCCCAACCGGTTACGGCTCCGCTATCGTCATCAAAATTGGCTTGGCACGGCGAATTAGGGCATCCGCCCAAGTCACCTTGATTAAAAGTGAGCCAGCCTATGTTTTCAGACCATGCATACCCAGAAAGCCTGCCGTTTGAAGCAGCTGTAACGCCGTAATTTGAACCGCCGCCTTCGGTGCTGTTAAAACTTATCCAGCCGATGGTTTCAGACCACGCCCAGCCGGAAAGATTGTGCTCGGAACCGGCAAACGCGACTTCATCCGGACCGGTGAAACCCGAAATAACAAGCAAAACCAAAAAAGCAAAGCCCAAAAACAAAAGAATACGCCGAAAATCCATATTTTTTATTTTACCACATTTTCACCTTCCAATAAATTTTCTCGTGAGCGGACCGTAATATCCGTTTGATGGCATGATGCCATTTGCTTTCTGGAATTCGGCAAGGGCGGATTCCGTCAGCGACCCAAAAAATGTAGTCGGAGCCTCTTCGGCCAAATCTCTGGCCGCCGGTCCGGTATTTTTTTCAACAAGATATTCTTGGAGTTCTAAAACTGATTCGCTATAAATTCCTCGGTATAAATCGAGCGGATCGGGATTCAAAACCGGAGCGGCAGTTGCTGGTGTAACTTCGGATGGAATTTGAGTTGAAATTGCGGTCTGGGCTGGCGCCGTAATCGAAGCCGGAGTCAAAGGCGTGGTTGCAGGCTTGGGTTCAAGCCGGGCTATGCCGGATTTACTGTATTCAATCGTTGCTGAAAAAATATCGGACGGCTGAAAAAATTTGGTGTAAAATTGCGCGTAAATCGTATATAAACCCTCGGCGCATCCGGAAAGTTCAACTATTCCCGTCTGCACCTGACATAACGCCCACAAGATATTAGGTTTGTAGTTTATAAGCGACGCGCCTGAAAGGTTGGGTTTGTCAGAAAGCACCACTCGATCCGTGTTGGAACCGGCTTTTAAATCAAGCGTCACGATTCCAGAATTTGTAACTTTTGCTCCGGAATTAATTGTTATACCAAACGGTCCTAAGGGTTTTTCAAATGTCCCCGGAAGCGCCCCGCCTCCTCCGCCACCGCCGGCGGTTGCTGTCGTAGTTGTGGTTTCTTCCTCTTCTCCGAATAATCCGAATGTTGAAAAAGCGGTTGTCGTACAGGTAACGGTATTCGCGGCCGTATCAACTGAGCATCCGGTTAGGGCCTGCCAATCTGATCCGTCATGCCTGTAAATTTGAAGGGAAGATTCCTGATAGCCCGAAACGTCGGAGTCGGAATACGTAAAAGTTACGGTTATTGACTCATCAAAAGAAGTTATTGTGGTTGTGGTGTCCGAAAGCGCTTTTATATCGTAAATATGGTCGCCTATGGACAGCAGCCCCGTAGGAGAGCTTAAAGACGAGATAACGGTTGTTTTATCAAGTTTTTTAAGCTGAAACGTGGCGTCGCTTTCGGCGAAATTCGCAGGAACGGTAATAGCCATGCCCACGCTATCGGTAAGCAGTTCAACAGTTCCCCCGCCTGCCGCGGTTATACTTTCCTGAGTCTGGGAAATTATCGTAGCCCCTCCCGGACATCCCGTCGTTACGAAAGTATTGTTGGTGCTTGTCGCGGAGTTGGCCGATGCATCTCTTGAGACGACAGAAAAGTGATATCTTGAGCAAGAAAGAATTCCGGGAAGCAAAACTTCATGAGACGTAACACGAGTCCCTACATCAAACTCAGGAGTAGTAGATCCATAAGAACTGCTCGGCCCGAAAACGACTTTGGAACTGGATTGTTTATCAGTGCTCCAAGTTATTGTAGCCGAAGTCTCCGCTGTGGTTGAAGCGATGTCCGAAAAAGACGGAATGGTCAGGGTGTAAGACAATGTTAAGTCAGAAAGAGTAGGGGTTTGAGAGCCGGCGGTTCTGGCCATTGTAACTTTTGTCTGAACCCACTGGTCGTCCGTACCGTCAGAAAACACGCCGTCTGCTGTTTCCCCTCCGTTTGGGTCAGTAAAGAAAGTGCTTGTGCTGCAGCCGGAGCCTCCATTATCCGGCCCGCACCAGTCAGACCATGTTCCTGGAGAACCGCTGCTATCCGGAGCTGTTCGCATTTGGAATTTGGTATCGGTTCCCGACGGAAGATTCTCCGTCCAAGAAATAGAGTTTATGGTATTCGCGGAATCCGTAGAGTCGAACGGGGAAAAAGTAAGAGTTGCTTCGGTTGAAAATGTCTGAAAATTGATCGTTATATCGTCAAGAGACGGGGTGGCGGAAGCATCGGTTGTAGAAAGAGCTACCTCGTATTGTATATACCTGTCTCCGTCGTCAACGCAGCTGTTAGAAGAAATGTCGTTTCCGGAAGTGATGGCATCACAAGAAGAAAAAGCCGTGGCATCCGACATGTCTATACTTCCGGTTCTGATTTTAACCGAAGAAACAGAGGTGCCTGTCGGAATAGTTGAATTCCAAGAAACATTTCCCCAGTCAGTGAAGTCCCCCGCGTCTATAATTTCCGAAGTGTAGGTTCCGGACGTATTATATTCTCCGACATATTTGGCCAGTTTCAAAGTACGCGGAGCGGCACCGTTAATATAGCCAATATAAATATGATTTGAGTCCAGCGCATGAATGGATGTATTAGCGGCATTCGCATTGGGTGTAGCGGAAGTTATGTTGGATATGTCCCAACTTGAACCGCCGTTAGTTGTGGAAGCAAAACGGAGATTATTATTGGTGGAGTCATAATAACTTATATAAACAGTATTTGAATCTGTGGCGGCTAAAGACGACCAAATTCCCCGATCCCCCGCCGAATCAATCGTTGATGTGGCCCAAGCAGAACCTCCGTTGGTTGATTTAGCTAATTTTAAATCGGCATTGGTGCCATGATAGTAGCTAATAAAAATGTTGTTGGAGTCAGCGGCATAAACCGAACTGCCATAAAAAGATTCTATATTACTGTCTAAGGCTGTTATCGTCCACGAGGAGCCTCCGTTTGAGGATTTGGCGACAGACAGAGAATAAGTGCTGCCGTCATATATATAATACGGAATATAAATTACGCTTGAGCTGACCCCAAATACGGATGTGCCGTAGAAAGCATTTGAATTGGCAATGGAAGAAGTGGCCCAGGACGAGCCCGCATCTGTTGTTTTACCAAATACCAAATTTTTACTTGTTCCTGTATTTTCTACATAAGCGGTAAAAACCGTATTCAAATCAAAATCGTGCGTTGAGATATCGCCATGGCAACATCCTATCGGAGAAGAAAGCGTAGTGAAAGACCAATTAGAACCCCCGTCTGTGGACTTACCGGCTTTGATAGAATACAAACTAACGCCGTCAAAATTCATTGAAACGGTGAAAAGATTGTTGGCGTCTATAGCGGATATAGTAGGATCGCCGCTTCCTCCGGCCGAAAGAGTGGAGGTTGAAAAGGTCGCTCCTCCGTCAGTCGATTTGCCAAGGAATGAATTTGTCCCAATATTATCTCCGTAATGGAAAAAAATGGTATTGGCGTCCGGCACATCCATCATTTTTTGTCCAGCTCGACCGGTAGTGTAAACCGTTGTGTCAACAGAGGTCGTTGTCCATGACGGTGGGGTGGAAAAATCCAAGACAATGCCGTTCGAAGACACGGCTGTCTGCGAATGGGTGCCGGCAAACTGTGCGTCCGTTGTGTCTGTTGTCGAAGAAGCGGTGTCGCCTTTAATCTTGAGCTGCCCGGCGGTTGTGGTAGCGACGCCCTGATCTTGAGCGCTGTACGTGGTCCAACCGGTCCTATTTAGTTGGTGTGCGGGATATACTCCGCCGTCAAGGCCGCCTGACCAGTCGGTCTGTACAAATGTAAATTCACCAGTTGCGGCCTTGGAGAAGCGGACATCGTAAGTATATAAAATTAAAAAAAGGATGGACATAAAAGCAACCAACAAGGCCAGCCAGTGGTGCGGTGATACTTTTTTTAAAGAGTAGAAAAAACTCATACGGCTTTTTGTTTGCTTACTCAATTTTAACATATCTACTCACCTTGATATGCTCCTCTTGTATATTTATTTGAAGCGTCCCAGACCATCCAACTGGTTAAGCCGGAATCGTAGACAGCCTGCATTTGCTTTCTTATCATGACGGCGTCATAATCCGCGCCCAGATCAAAATCCTGAAGCCACGGTCTAAGTTTTGACGGCGTTGAACTCGCGGCAATTAGCCTTTCCGAAGCAACAGTCATCGCCTGATTTACAATTTGATAAGGGTGAACAGCCGGATTCTTAAAACCCGCGAATCCCGTCGGATAATGAGACGGGTAAACCATCGGAGCGATGTAATCAAAATACAAAGCGGCGTTTTCCAAAATTTGCCCGATATTCAGATCGTCGTAATTTACGGTGGTCATGCCAAATAAGTCAGCCGAAAGAGGAACACCAGCGTCCCCTAGCTCGCGGCGTAAATAGGCAAAAAAACCGCTCATGACTTCCGCCGGAGGCGTGGTCTCGTCCCAATAGTCGTAAGCAATATTTTTCATGTTTCCGTCGGACGGAAACCGGATATAGTCAAAATTCAACTCATCGAATCCGGCCTTCTCCGAAGCCCTGGCAACGCGCACAATATAGGCCCAAAAATCTTCGGCGGCCGGGTCAATCCAAGGAATACCCTTATAGTCTTTCCAGACGGATCCGTCTTTCTTTTTCACGGCAAGTTCCGGATGAATTTTTACGAAATAGGGATCTTGAAAAACGCTTATGCGCGCGATAACATAAATGTTTTTGTCGTGCAATTCTTTAATAAAATTTTTGATGTCCGGTATTCTGCGCTCAACCGAACCGAGCTCGTTTATATAAGAATCGTCAACTTCAAATGAAATCCGGCCGGTATAATCTTTAACGTCTATGACCACCGCGTTAAGTTCGGTTGAATCTATAAATCCGGCCAAGTCTTCGCGCCAGTATCCGGTTCCGGCAACCCAGCTGGTCATATATATAGCTTTAACAGACTCGGGAGGACTGATGTGCTGAATTTTTTCCTCTTTAATCAAAGAAAGCGCGGCTTCCTGATCCGAAGCAACATAAAGAGGAGAGCTCGACCGGTCAAAAACAAAAAAAACAAAGGCTATCCCGATAAATATGCCCGATACGACTAAATACTCTTTTTGAAAATGCTTGAAATGTCCCATTTGTTCATTATAGCTTGATTTATTATTCCCAAAAAACTTTGTCCGTTTATCAAAACAGCGCCCGTAACGCGATTGTCTTTTGTGGAAATTCTTACGTATTCGTTTTTTTCGCCCGACGCAAAGGCGAAACCTTTGCTTACAGAGATATCGCCTTTGGCGAATGGACCGATATCGCCGATAAAAGTTATATTCAAACCAAGGTGCCCTATGGAATAGACCGAAATTGTTTTAAATCGCTCTTTTGAACCTGTCATGTTAAAGCCCGCAGTCCTTCCCTGCATAAAAGCGCCCGACCAATTCCCGCCGATACGTTTTCTGCCGGAAAACGGGTCCGGATAGCGCGCGACGTCCCCGGCCGCCCAAACATTTGAAGTCCCGGTCTCCAAATACTCGTTTACCTGAACTCCGCCACTTAGTTGTCCGACCACCAAGTGAGGCATAAAATCTAAATTGCGTTCAAGCCCGATACCAACACCCACGAAATCGGCAGTTAATTCCCCGCCATTTGAAGTGATTTTGCCGTTAAAAACCGTCTCAACCCCGTTTTTCGACCAAACGCCCGACAAAATCTCATAACCACGTTCATCAAAAAAATCCGGCCAAAAACTTTTTTTTGCGCATAACAACTTTATTCTCCATCCGTAGTGAATCAGTGTTTCGATGAATTCCAGAGCCATGAATCCCCCGCCGATAATCACCGCTTCGCCCGCGCCGCGTCCAGACAAAAATTTCTTTATTCTTTCGGCATCACCAAGTGTTTGCAGGCGAAAAATATTTTTGGGAGACGAGGTATTAAGATTCCATGGTTTTGGCCGTCCGCCCGAAGCAATCAAAATTTTTTTGGCTTTAAATTCTTTGCCGGATTTGGTTTTAAGGCTTAATTCGCCCATATTTAGTTTTTCAACTTCCTCGCCTAAAAAAATTTCTACGCCGTTTTTTCTATAATCTTCGGCGTTACGCAGCATTACTTTTTCCAAACCAACCTCTCCGCGGATGAATTCTGGCAGCAAAACTCTTGAATACAAAAAATGCGGCTCGGAGCTTAAAATAGCGATCCGACCATTCTTGTCTTTTTGGCGTATGGTTTCGGCGGCGGTAGTTCCTGCAATCCCGCCACCGATTATTAAGTAATCAAAATCAGGCACCTAAAATTTTGGCCTTCTCAACAAGTTCCTGTTTGGTGTCGGCCATAACTTGCCCGATCAAATTTTCCAAATCGGGAATCTTGCTTTTCAAAAACGCATCCAATTCTTCCGGCTTGGATTTTGAGCCAAGAAGTTTATCAAATTCGTCTTTATCGGCGTCGTTTAATTCGTCCAGAACACGGACGTTGATTCGTCCTTGAATAATTTCTCCGAAAGCCAAAAGAATTTCCTCCATTCTTTTTGGCGGAACATTTTCCAAACCCAATTCTGTTATGATGTTTTTTGAAAGATGATCCTGAACTGTTTTATCCATAAAATTAGTATATCAAATTATTTAATAAGATGCCTGTTTTGGGCGGCGAATTTAATAGCCTCGTCAATTGTTTTATCTTCAACTAAAGGCAGAAGGTTTTTAAGTTCGGTTTTGACCATAACCGCCAGCTTCCACTCGGCATATATATCAACACGTCCCGCGGTTTCGTCGTTTAAATGCCGGAACAAATCCCAAAATGTTCCTTTGCGGATTTTTAACAGGTCTTTAACTTTGGAATTTTTAATCTGATCGTAATAACTCTCGTCAATTCCGAATGAAGCAAGACGGTCGGACACAAATTTTCCCGTATCTATCTCTGTTCCCGGATATCCTTTTTCCAATTCGGCAAATGTCGGCGCTTCTGAACCGGCTTCCGGAGCTTCTTCAACCGGCAAATGTCCAAACGGCCTTTCAGGAACGGTTTCAGTCGAAGTTTCGTACGAAACTTTCGTCGGACCCATCCTCTCGCCCTTAACATAAAAAGATTCTGTCTCGCCATCCCAATAAACTTCCGTCCCCGGATGAACCAGATTAATCTCGCTTATGTGAACCATACCTCTCCCCGGAATATCAACGAAACTGTTATGCCATGATTCTCCAAATTGTTTATCTGAAAGTCCGGCCTGTTTGGCGACTTCTTTGGCCGCCTTCCAAACATTACCCCCCCGATCTATGATTGCGGAGTATTGCTCCTGCTGGAATACTTCCACTGTTTTTCCGGCCACGGGGGGCACGACAGTGGCTTCGCGTTCAAGTTCGGGCGCAATAACCGGTTTTTCTCCAGTCTCCGGAGGAATTAACCCGCCAGCCGAAGGTTTTCCGGCCAAATATTCATAAGACGGCTCTACGGCAAATGACGCTCCAACGCCCAGAGCGCCGGCAATAAGCGCTTTTTCAATATTAATTCTTTGTTTTTGGCGAGCGATTCTGGCGTATTCGCGAATCGTGTTTTCTTTGGCAAACAAAAGCTCGTTTTGTACTCCCGATATTCTTATGTCATTTAACATTTCGGCTTGCTTCTGCTTTGTCTTCTCAATATTCTTTTTGGCGGCGCTATCCACAAACGGCCCAACAAGTTTATCAAGGCCTTTATAAACCGCTCCGGCAACAAAACCGCCGACAACCGAACGAGCCAATCTGCCTACGCCATAAGAGCCGGCCGCCCAGAGACCAACCGCGGGACCGGTTAAAATAAAAACTCCGGTCGCAATCCCAACACCCAAAGCAATTCTCGTGCCTTTCGGCATTTTTGAATAATTGCGCCAGAGCTTTTTCAGTAAACCGGGATTTTCTTTTGATTCAGCCGCAAATCTTTTTTCGTATTCTTTTTGCAAACCAAGCTCCATTCCAACGATTTTTTCCAAACGTTCTATATTATATTTTTGCGGACCGCCTTCGGGAGCCATTTCCGGAGACAAATAAAACGGCTTTTCTTTTTCCGAGACCTCCGATTTTTCAATCAAAAGTTTATGATATTTTTCTTTTGCCGCAAAAGCCTCATTCCACAATGGTTCGTTCGGCATCCAGCTCTTTTTTGCTTTACGCTCCAAATCCTGCCACTCAAAATAAGAATTTTTTAACTCCTCGGGAAATTCTTCTTTAGCCCCCTCTTTAAACGGTCCTATTTTTTTTGCTTCCTCCTGAAGATATCCCAAATCAGGGTGAATTCTTAATTCTTTTGATTTTTCGGCTTCGGGCTTTTCTGGAGTTTTTTCAGGACTTTCAGCTGCTGGGCCGGGAATAAACAGTTTTTCGTCCGCAGCTTTTCCTCTGGCCGCGTCTTCTTCCAGCGCCTTTTCATGCAAAGCCTCCTTGCCTTTTTCGGTTAATTCCCAATCGCCGGATTCGCCGCGTTCTATCTCGCCTCTGCGCGACTGTCCGCCAACATAACCGCCCCGTTCGCTATGAAGTTTTTGCTCTTCGGGCGTAAATTTTGGAACTTTTTCTGACATATATATAATAGTATATGAGTTTACTGCTTAAAGTTTAAAACATCTTAATTATACATTATAAATCCTAAAAAGTCAAGAGCCCTCCGGTTGGAGGGCTCTTGCAACAAAAATCCGGTTTGATTACATGGGCATGGAAGAACCGCCCGATTTTCCTTCGGCCATCGCCGTCCAGAAAGCCAAAACAGCAACCACAATACCGGTGGCAATCATAAGATACTTGTGTAGTGATGGATCCAGGCCCAAAAACGGCATCAAAATAATCCAGAGACCCAAAACCCCGTTAACCCAGTTCTGCCACATAAGACAAATTTTTAATAAAGCCAATAAAAGGTTTCAAAACGACCTTACATTCTAATTTTATCATAACCCGGGTATATAAAAACGGGAGTTATCCACAACCCCCGTTCTTCTTATTTGACATGAAGCGCTCCGGTGATTTCCACAAGCGTTCCGTAATTCACGCCGCTATAGTACAAAAGATGATTCATCCGGCGGAATTCGCCGTAAGACAAGCCGAAAATGTTGGCTAAATGGTGGTAAATATCGCCAAGCCTGATTTTATACCAAACCGCCGTTTTCTCTCCGGCGGGTAAATAAACCAGGCCGGGTTTTACGCCAATGGGCTTTTCGGGATAAACAATCACCATGCCGGGTTTTAAAACGCGGTGCGCCAGAAAAGGGTTAAACATTCTCAATTCCAAAACCGGAATTCCTGTCGCCAGAGACACCGCCTCCCAGGAGTTATTGGCGGAATCAACCGGCAAAAAACTCAGCTTAAGATCGGCAACGGCCTTGCGCAAACACGATTTGTATCCGGCTAAAATATGGTAATAACTGCTGACGCCCATAAGATACTGCACGGTTTCAAGACGGAACTCCCCTCTCGAAATCCTTCCGGGTCCGCCGTTGTAAGCGGCGATTATCAGGCTGGTATCGCCGCCGAAAACACGGCTTAAGTCTTTCAAATAACGGATGCCCGCCTCGAGGTTGTCCGTGATTCCGTGTTTATTTTTAATATCCCTGGCGGTTAACGGCATCACCTGCATAAGACCGAGAGCGCCCGCGCTTGAAACAAGATTTTCGTTTCCGCCGGACTCGTAAAGCATTATAGCCAAAATCATGTTCGGATCCAGCCCGTATAAATTGGCCAGTTCCAGAATTCTGCGTTCAAAACGAAGAGCCTTTTTAAACCCACCAACGAAAGAGTGCGATATGTTTATGTTCCCGCAGAATTCAGTCTGTCCGCGCGCGAATTGAGCGTAAAACACGGTAAAAATTAAAAAAAACGCGCCAAGCACGATTCGTTTGGCCATATCCGCCCCATTTAAAGAGTCTCTGCTAAATCTAACCCGATTCTTTATCGCCGGCAACTCACAAGAAAACGGCATTGACCGGTATTCGGATGGATTTTATTATTAAGTCATATGAATAAAATTTATATCGCAGCGGTATTTATCGTATTATTTATCTTAATTTTTGTTTTTTTACTGCTTGCCGGCAAACTCCCATTCGGCCTGCCGGGATTAAACAAAACACCTCCGGTCAAAATAGGGGTTTTGTACCACTCCTCCTCTTACAAACTCGCGTTTAACGGCCTGAAAGACAAAATGGCCGAAGACGGATACAAAGACGGTGAAAAGGTCGAGTTCGTAGTTAAAGAGTTGTCCGACCCCTCCGACGCGACGCTGGCAACCAAAGAGCTTATGGAAGCAAACGTAAACATTATATATTCAGTCTCCACTCCGGTAACAACGCGGGTTAAAAACGAGGCCGACGATACGCCAATCGTTTTCAACATAGTCGGAGATCCGATAGGTCCCGGTTTTGCCAAAAGTTTTGCCGAGCCCGGAATGAATCTGACCGGGTGTACGAATCTCTCGGCTTCCCTTTCCGGCAAACGTCTTGAAATTTTCAAACAGGCATTCCCAAACATAAAGCGTGTGGTTACTTTCTATGATCCGGCAAACGCGTTTTCCGCGCTTTCAATACAAGAAACGCGAAAAGCCGCTTCGGGCCTCGGTATAGAGGTAAAAGAGGTTCTGGTTAAAAGCGTTGAGGAAATAGACGCGGAACTCGCAAAACTGCGCCCAGGGGAATTTGACGGATTCTACAACACGCCCGACGCAAGAGTTGTCGGCAGAATAGATAAGGTTGTCGCAAGGGCAAACGAGCTTAAAATTCCGGTCATGGGACACGAGGAGGACTTGGCCGTAAAAGGAGTCGCCTTGACCTACGGCGCGAATTTCTACCTTCTTGGACGCGACTGCGCGATTGTCGTTGAAAACATAATTCGCGGACATTCCCCGAAAACCGAGCCGGTCATAAGCCCGTCGAAACTTGAACTTGAGCTTATAATCAACCAAAAAACTTTGGACGCCATAGGAAAAACCATTTCACAACCCATTCTTTCGCAGGCGGATAAAATAATAAAATAAAAAATTAATAAAAATAAAATTATGAAAAAAATTTATGTCGTCTCTTCGCTGGTGGCTCTGCTTATAATAATTGTGGCTTTGCTTTCGGCCGGTAAAATAATATCATGGCCTCTTACAGAGGACAAAAAAACAGAACCGGTAAAAATTGGAGTCTTGTACACGTCAAATTCCCACAAGCTCGCTTTCGATGGATTGCGGGACAAAATGGCCGAGGATGATTATAAAGAGGGCGAAAAGGTTGAGTTTATAATAAAGCAGATTGCCGACCCGAACGCGGCCGCAAGCGCAACAAAGGAACTTTTAAACGCGGGAGTCAAACTGATTTATTCAATCGCAACACCGGTAACAATCGCGGTTAAAAAAGAGGTGGATGAATCTTTTCCGATAGTTTTCAATATTGTTGGCGATCCGGTGGGGCCGGGACTGGTAAAAAGTTTTTCCGAACCGGGAATGAATGTTACCGGATGCACCAATCTTTCGGTCGCGCTTTCGGGAAAACGGCTGGAGATATTCAAACAGGCCTTCCCGAACATAAAGCGCGTAGTGACTTTTTATGACCCGGCAAACTCTTTATCTAAACTTTCGATTGAAGAGACACGAAAAGCCGCTTCGGGCCTCGGTATAGAGGTAAAAGAGGTTCTGGTTAAAAGCGTTGAGGAAATAGACGCGGAACTCGCAAAACTGCGCCCCGGGGAATTTGACGGCTTTTACAACACTCCGGATACACGGGTCGTCGGCAGAATAGATAAGGTTGTCGCAAGGGCAAACGAGCTTAAAATTCCGGTCATGGGACACGAGGAGGACTTGGCCGTAAAAGGAGTCGCCCTTACTTACGGCGCGAATTTCTACC